>Ga0208197_1000181_pt1 | contig 85901 bp, 83 predicted proteins | sample AD_JPNNA4_MetaG_FD_184444 | JGI IMG/M metagenome (GOLD analysis project Ga0208197, IMG submission 184444) | Active sludge microbial communities of municipal wastewater-treating anaerobic digesters from Japan - AD_JPNNA4_MetaG (SPAdes) (version 2) | ecosystem: Engineered > Bioreactor > Anaerobic...
CAACCCCCGAGATTGGCAGATCGACACCCTGGTCAGCATTGCCGATAAGCACGGCATCGAAGTGAGAAGCCACGGTGGCAGTCATTACATCTTCTCTCACCCCAGGGTGTCTTTTCACCTATCAGTTCCGGCGCACAGACCCATTAAACCGGTTTATGTCAAACAATTTATCGATCTTGTTGACGCAGCGAAGGAGTTGGAAAAATGAGGATCAAAGAAATCAAGGCCGTTACGGCGCCCTATCCCTTCGAATCCTACACTCATGTCATCAGCCCTCTTTCCCCTGAAGAAGGCGGCGGTTTTCTTATTTCATTTCCCGATCTTCCCGGTTGTATGTCCGATGGGGAAACGATCGAAGAGGCGATTCAGAACGGCCGGGACGCCTTTCTGGGCTGGATTTCCGCACAAGCGGATATGGGCAGGGAAATTCCCAAGCCCGCGTATCGCGCCCCGGAAGCAGAACCGCCCATGTCGGGCAAGTTTGTCCAGCGAGTGCCGAAAACGCTTCATGCCAAACTGGCCGCACTCGCCAGACAGGAGGGTGTTAGCCTCAATACCCTGGTTCTAACCTTTATTGCCGAGGGCGTGGGAACGCGGGATGAAAAAAGTCGCCCGTAAGCATAACCCCTATCGAATCTTCGCCGAGTATGAGAACCAGGAACATGAAATCCCGGAACACGTTTTAAAAGCGATGAGAGATTTGAACATGAAAAGCAGTAAATTATCCGGCAGGGAACTCGAACGTCACGAGGCAAAACGGGACGTCTGGCGGGAAGTATTGGACGGCATAGACGAAATCAAGGCCGGAGGCGGCAAAAGGGTTGTCGTCGAACCGAAAATAGGTTTTATTGGAGGATGATCAATGGACTATCTGGTGGCAAAATTGTCGGTCAGCATCACGGATCTGAAAAAGAACCCTTCAGCCGTCATCAAGGAGGCGGAGGGGGCGCCCGTGGTGATTCTCAACCACAACCGGCCTTCCGCCTACATTGTACCCGCCGATGCCTTCGAGGCCATGCTGGAAAGACTGGATGATCTCGAAATCAAAAAGACCGTCCGCAAGCGACAGAGCGAAAAATCAATCCCGGTATCCCTCGATGCCCTATAAACTGGCCTTCAAGGAATCTGCCCTGAAAGAGTGGGGTAAACTGGACAGGCCGATTCGGGAACAGCTCAAGAAAAAACTGGCGAAACGGCTGGAGCGCCCGCGCGTGGAAGCGGACAGGGTCAGCGGAATGGATGACGCTTACAAGATCAAGCTCCGCGCAGTCGGACTGCGGCTGATCGATGTCGTGGAAGAAGAGACAATGACGATGACGGTTTACGCGGTGGGTAAGAGGGACAAGAAAGAGGCCTACCGCAAGGCACAAAAAAGAGCGGATGAATGATGAGGGAATGAATGTACACACCGCCGGACTCTTCCCTTGATGACTACGACGCGTTGATCGATTACGCCCTGACCATCGACGGCTACCGGTACGCCGAAGAAATCTGGCAGATCCAGCCGTTCACGCAGGAGCATTGGCAAAAGGTCCAGTCCTTTAAGCAGAAAGGGCGGTGGAGCGGCTCCTTCGAGGATCTCCGCGCCTGCCTGTTCGCGTATCAGCGGCGTATCCGCTGGGTGGAGAGCGGGGGTTGCGACCGGGAAGGCCGCCGGGAATTTATGAAGATATACAGAGCCTTGTGCAAGGCTTGGGAGAAAAGAGAGCGGCATACAACCGAAAAAAACAGTGATGGAACAAGACGGTAAAACCACGTCAACCCTTCCTCAAAGCAACAATAAAGTGGCAATCTTTTGAATCATTGAACAAAAGAAAAAGGACCTGTGGAATGAAAGAATGTCACAAGCGCTTGATTTCATTTGGTACCTGGGGTCGGAATCGAACCGACACGAAGCTAAGCCTCGAGGGATTTTAAGTCCCTTGCGTCTACCAGTTCCGCCACCCAGGCCGATGGTGATTTTGCCAAGAAACCTCGCGGCATATATTATTTTTGTCTGGATGTGTCAAGGATTTGCTCTTTTGTGGCCAGCCGCACGGCCCTACCTGAGGGACATCGGGAAATAGATTCCCGCCTTCGCGAATGACATCATTAGAAGCAGGATATCACAAGCACGGATTCGATGGATTGCCGTTTGCGTGGGAAATAATGGCAGGGATGGTCTCTTGAGAGCTTTGAAAAGTGTCATTTCGAGGAGCGTGAGCGACGAGAAATCTTAAGGAGGGCCGTTTGTTCAAGATTTCTCCCTTCGGTCGAAATGACAAAAATGGCCGTTAATGAACAACCCCGCCGCAAGCAGCGGGGTATCAAAAGCTTTCTATTTTGTATGGGCCATTCGCCGCAAGCGGCGGGGAATGGAACCCTAAGAGATTCAAAGCCCTCCTCTTTTCCCTTCAGGATGTCTTCGCGTCGTTCCCGCGAGGGATTTTTGTTTCTTGTGGCCCGTCCGTGTTTTATGATAAGCACCCACTTGTTTTGAAAGGATTCCTTCATGCATGACATCGACCTGATCATCTCCGGCGGAAAAGCGCTCCTGCTCGACGAGGCAAACACCTGTCTGGACAACGCCGGAATCGCCGTTCACGATTCATCCATCATTGACATCGGCCGGAAAGAAGAGATTCTGCAGCGGTATGCCGCAAAAAAAATCATCGACGCCGAAGACTCCCTGGTGCTTCCCGGTTTCGTCAACACGCACACACACGCCGCGATGACCTGCTTCCGCGGAATCGCGGACGATCTGGAGCTGATGGAGTGGCTTAACGATTATATGTTCCCGGCGGAGGCGAAAAACGTCAATCCGCATCTGGCTTACTGGGGATCGCTCCTGGCATGCGCGGAAATGATCAAATCCGGCACGACGACGTTCTGCGACATGTACATCTTTGAAGAGGAAACGGCCCGCGCGGCCAAAGAGGCGGGCGTCCGCTGCCTGGTCGGCGAGGTCCTTTTCGACTTTCCCTCGCCCAGTTGCAAAACCACCGAGGAAGGCCTCGCCTACACGCGGCGGCTTGCCGAAAAGTGGTACAATGATCCCCTGGTCAAGATTATCGTCGAACCGCATTCGCTTTACACCTGTTCGCGCCCGCTGCTGCAGAAGGCCAAAATCATCGCCGACGAATTCGGCCTGATGCTGGGGATTCATCTTCTGGAAAATCAGCAGGAGCATGACCAGCTTCTGGAAAAACACGGAAAAAGCGCGGTGGCTTTTTTGGACGACATCGGGTGCCTCGACGAAAAGCTGCTGGCGTTTCACTGCGTCTATTTAACCCTCGACGACATCCATCGGTTCGCGAAGCACGGCTGCAAGGTTTCACACAATCCCGCCAGCAACATGAAGCTGGGCAACGGAATCCCCCCCATCACGGACATGCTGGAAGCCGGCATTACCGTGGGGCTGGGAACGGACGGCTGCGCCAGCAACAACACTCTCGATATGATCAAGGAAATGTCCACAGCGGCCAAACTCCACAAGGTCGCCATGCTGGATCCGACCGTCATGGACGCCAAAACCGCGATGCGCATGGCCACGATCAACGGCGCAAAAGCCCTCGGCATGGGACACCGGGTCGGTTCCCTGGAAACCGGGAAAAAAGCGGACATCATTCTGATCGGACTGAACAAGCCCCATTTGACGCCGATGTACAACGCCTGGTCCCACATGGTCTATGCGGCGGGCGGCGCCGATGTCGATACGGTCATCATCAACGGCAAAGTGGTCATGGAAAACCGACGCCTGCTGACGATTGCGGAAGAGGATGTCATGAATGAAGTCCGCAAAATCGCGGTGGGCGTCAAAAAAAGCATGAACATGTAAAGGAAAGGATGCGCTATGTTTCGCAAAATTCGCAGGCATACCTGGATAGGGATATTGCCGTTTCTGGCTGCCGGCCTGTTGTGTATGCCTTCTGTGTCCCCGGCCGCGGTGAGGGAAGTGACCCTTTTCCCCGATTCGGCAAGGGTTGAAGAAACCGTCAAAATCGATCTGCCGTCCGCGGGCGCAAATAAAAATCAGGTGATTCTGGTTTTGCCGTCGCAGGCGGACCCGGAATCCCTGACGGTTTCTCCGTCTTCGGCCCCGCGCGTCAAGATCGACGATATCCGGATCAAGTCCATCGCGCGCATTGATGAAAACAGAATCGCCCAACTGCGCGCCCAGTTAAAAAAAGCCCAGAACGAAAAAAAGGAGCTCACGGCCCGGCTCAAAGCGCTGGAGATCCAGATTCAGTTCTGGCAGGCGCAGACCAAGGCAAAAACCAAAACGGTGAGCGAGGCGGACACGCTGGCGGCGGCCATCGGCAGAAGCAGCCGCAAAATATTTTCCGAAAAGAACGCCGTGGAAGCGGATATGGAAAATATCGACAAGCAGATCAAGGAGATTCAGGAAAATCTGGACCGGACCGCCGGCAAAAGCGAAAAAGCATGGGAAGCGACGGTCACGCTGTCCGGGGCCGCTCCCCGCGACGCGCTGCTGATCTACAGCTACACGCTGGGCGGCTGCGGCTGGCAGCCCCTCTACCGCATGGAGGCGCTGCCCTCTTCCGGCAATGTTTTGTTTTCCTGGGACGCGGAGATCTGGCAGTCCACGGGAGAAGAATGGAAAACGGCCCAAATTTATCTGGCCACGCTGCAGCCGGTCCGGACGATTGCGCCGCCGGAGCTGCCTCCCTGGATGATCAAGCCGAAAACTCCCGTGATCTATAAATCATCCTATCGGGAAAAAGCCGCGCAGGCCAGACTCAGCATGGAAGAGACCAATGACGTGATGGCGGCGGGGGCGCCCGCGCCTGTCGAAACGGTCCGCACAACCTATTCCGTCTGGTCGCTGGGAAAAAAGACGGTGGCGCCCGGGGACCGTCAGCGTTTGAAAATCAAGGAAGAAACCTGGCCTTCGCAGTTCCTTTTCCTGGCGCGCCCCAGCCTCTCCCCTCAAGCCTATCTGCAGGCGAAGATCCAACTGCCGGGACCGGCGGAAATCCCTTCCGGGGAAGCGACGTTCGTCATTGACGGCGCGATCATCGGCAAGCGTTCCTTCGCGCTCGCAGGCAAGGAAGCGGACATTTATTTCGGCAACAGCCCCTTCGTCACGGTCAGCTCTTTGACCGTCGCGGATCAATCCGGCGGCGCAAAGTTCTTTTCCAACAAACAGACGCGCCGGTGGCAATGGCGTCTGGAAGCCAAAAACACCGGAAACACACCGGTCAAACTGCGCATCGAAGAGCCGATCCCTCAGCCGCGCGATGAAAGAATCAAGCTGACGTTCAAACAGCAGCCCGAGCCTTCGGAAAAAAGCGAGGCAGCCTTTGTCTGGCTGGTCGATCTGCCCGCGTTACAGAAAAAGATCATTGAAACCGGCGTCGAACTGGAAGCGCCCCAGGACATGGCTCTCGATTTCGGCTGGCGGCGCTGACGGCGGGCACTGACGGGGAATCATGCTGCCTTCAGACCATCCCCATAAACGGCTGATTCGCCTGGTGGAGCGCCAAGCGCGCGACATCATGATCGCCGATTACCATCGCCTGCTGCAATCGCTGCAAACCGCGAATGCCTCTCCGGGCGGACGCCCCGCCCCCGGAGCCGATGCCGCCTCCCGGCTGCAAAACCGGATGGACGCCTCGCGCCGCCGCGTACAAAAGCGGCGACAGTCCGTTCCCGCGCTGAATTTTCCTCCCGAACTGCCCATCTGCGCCAAACGCCAGACCATTGTCGATGCCATCCGGAATCATCAGGTCGTTATCATCACCGGCGAAACCGGATCGGGCAAGACGACGCAGATCCCCAAGATGTGCCTGGAGGCGGGGCTGGGCCTGCGGGGTGTCATCGGGCTGACGCAGCCCCGAAGGATTGCCGCCGTCAGCATCGCGGCGCGCATCGCATCCGAGCTCGGCCAGGACTGCGGTGAGGCTGTGGCGTATAAAATCCGCTTTGAAGAAAAAACATCGGCGGAGCCCCTGATCCGGGTCATGACCGACGGCATCCTGCTCGCGGAAACTCCCGGGGATCGGAATCTGCTGGCCTACGATGCGATCATCGTCGATGAAGCGCACGAACGCAGCCTCAACATCGATTTCATTTTGGGGTACTTGCGAAGCCTGCTGCAGAAAAGAAAAGACCTGAAGGTGATCATCACGTCCGCCACGATCGACACCGCCAAATTCGCGCAGGCATTCGACGGGGCGCCGGTTGTCGAAGTCTCGGGCCGGATGTATCCGGTGGAGGTTCGCTACCGGCCGCTGGACCCGGCCAAAGAGGAAAAGGGCGAAACGACCTATGTCGATGAAGCCGTGGCCTGTGTGGAGGATTTGCAGCGCCAGGGGCGCTTTGAGGATGTTCTGATTTTCCTGCCCACGGAGCAGGATATCCGCGAAGCCTGTGAACGCCTCGCCAAACGCTGTTCGGGTCTTGTTTTGCCCCTGTTTGCGAGGCTTTCCTCCGGACAGCAAAAACTGGTTTTTCAACCCTCCTCCCATCAGAAAATCATTGTCGCAACCAATATCGCGGAGACGTCCCTGACGATTCCCGGCATCAAGTATGTCATTGATTCGGGGCTCGCACGCATGCTGGAATACAACCCCCGCAGTCAGACCACCGGCCTGCCGGTCAAACCCGTTTCCCAAAGCAGCGCCGAGCAGAGAAAAGGGCGCTGCGGCCGCGTTCAGAACGGGATCTGCATCCGCCTTTATTCCGCGGAAGATTTTGCGGACAGGCCGCTTTATACGGCGCCGGAAATTCTGCGCTCCAACCTGGCCGGCGTGGTGCTGCGCATGCTGTCTTTGAATCTGGGGTTGATCTCCTCTTTTCCCTTTATCGACCGGCCGCATCCGAAAAGCATCCGCGACGCAATCGAAATCCTCCGCGATCTGGGCGCGATCCGCCGCGAAGAAAACGCGGAAGACAGCGAGCAGTACCAACTGACGCCGATCGGCCGGACCATGGCGCAGTTTCCGCTGGATCCCAGGGTGTCGCGGATGATCCTCGAGGCCAAAAAGCACGACTGCATTCATGAAATCGCCGTGATCGCCGCGGCGCTGAGCATCCAGGACCCCCGCGAAAGGCCCTATGACAAGATCGATCAGGCGACCGCCGCGCATGCCCGATTTGCTCATCCGGAATCGGACTTCCTCACGTATCTGCAGATCTGGAACCGGTATTCGGACCATTTCGATCAGATGAAATCCCAGAGCCAGTGGCGCAAATTCTGCCGCGATCACTTTCTTTCCTACCGGAGAATGAAAGAATGGCGGGATGTTTACTCGCAGATCATGGATATTATCGGCGGCAAAGCGACGTCGCCTTCGCGCAGAAAGCCCGCCCGGATGGAAATCGATCAGACGATTGCCGACAAAATTCATCGATCGATTCTGAGCGGCTATCTTTCCAACATCGCGCAGAAAAAAGAAAAGAATTTTTATACGGCCGCCAAAAGCCGCGAGGTGATGCTTTATCCGGGTTCGGGCCTTTTCAATCGCGGCGGCCCCTGGATTGTCGCCGCCGAAATCAGCCTGACCTCCAGGGTTTTTGCCCGCAACGCGGCCAATATCCAAAGCGAATGGCTCGAAGAGCTGGGCGGGGATCATTGCCGCTGCCAGCACTGGGCGGCGCACTGGGAAAAAAGCCGCGGACAGGTCGTCGCTTCCGAAAAAGTCGTTTTATTCGGATTGACCATTGTGGAGCACAGAAGCGTCGCGTATGAACGGATCAACCCGGAGGAAGCCAAAAAAATATTCATCCGCGAAGCGCTGGTCACGGGCGAAACGGGCCGCAAACTTCCCTTTGTGGAGCACAACCTGGCGCTGTGGGAAAAAGTCAAAACGATGGAAGACAAGCTTCGCAAACGCGGCATTGCCGCCGATGAAGAAGCCATCGCCGGACTTTATGAACAAAAACTGCCGCTCCTTTCCGACATCCGGTCCCTGCAGAAATGGATCAAAGACAGAGGCGGCGATGATTTTCTGCGCTTCCGGGAGGAAGAGCTGATCGTCGGCGGCCCCGACCCGGAGGAATTGAAGCAATATCCGGATTCGATCCGGCTGGGCAATGCCGTTTTGTCCTGCCGCTACCGGTTTGAACCGGGCCGCGCAGCCGACGGCGTGACCGTCCGCGTGCCGCTGGGGCTTGTTTCCAGAACCGCTTCGGAAAATATCGAAAAGCATCTTCCGTCTCTGCGGCAGGAGAAGGTTTTGCACTGGCTCAAGTCCCTGCCCAAAAACATCCGTCAGAAACTGCCCCCGCCCATCCAGGTTGCCGGACAGTTCGGCAAACGGACCGGTGATAAAGACCGCGAGCTGCCTGCGGCGTTGGGCAGGTTTTTATTCGAGGAATATCATTTGACGGTGCCGTCCGGCTTCTGGGCGCCGGAAAAACTGCCGCCGCATTTACAGATCCGCTTCAGCGTCGTTGACGATCACGGCGGCGAAATCCGCAGCAGCCGCGACATCGGAGAACTGCGGCAGGAGCTGACCGAACAGGTCCGCCGCACGTCTCTGGAGAGCTGCCGAAGGCAATGGGAAAAAGAAAACCTCACCGGCTGGGACTTCGGGCGTCTGCCCGAAGACATTGAACTTTCCGGCAAACACGGCGTGACCGGCTGCGCCTATCCGGCGCTGCAGGCTGAAGGGGAAGCGGTTCATCTGCGGATTTTTGCCGACTCCCGTCAAGCCGCTGCCCATCATGCCGCCGGGGTTTCCGCCCTCTACGGCATCCATTTTACGGACAGGCTCAAGCAGCTCAGGAAAAACCTGTCGCTCGGGGGTGAACTCAAAGAACAGGCGGCTCTGCTGGGCAGCGTCCGTCAGGTGGAACGATCCCTGCTCGAGCGGGTGAAAAAAGATCTCTTCCAGCGGTCCTGGCGAAGCCCCGAAGAGTTTATGAAGCATGCCGAAGACGTCCAGCCCCGGATTCTTTCCTACGGCCAGGAGGTGATCGCGGCTGCCGCGCCGGTTCTCCGGAGCTTTGCCGAAACCCACGAGGGCCTGCAAAAACTGATATTCAAAAACCGGTCCCATCCGGCCGTGGCAAAATTTCTGCAGGCGGCGGAGGTGGAGATGCGCAGCCTGGTTCCCGAAGATTTTATGCTGCGCTACGATTTTGACCGCCTGCGCCATCTGCCCCGCTATCTGAAAGCCCTCCTGCTGCGGGCCGGGCGGGGAAGCCTGAACCTGGCGTCCACGGAATCCAAACTGCGGGAAGCGGCCATTTACACCGCGAAACTTCAGGAAATCCGGGAGGCGGCGGGCGCTGACCTATCGGAGGAAAAGCGAAACAAAACGGAAGAGTTGCGCTGGATGATCGAAGAATACAAGGTGTCTCTTTTCGCGCAGGAGCTGAAAACCCCCTACCCTGTTTCACCCAAACGGCTGAATCAACTCATCGAGGAAATCGGAAATATCCTGTGAATAAAAGTGTAGGGAATGGTTTCAAACCGTTCCCTACAGTGGCATGCAGGATGATCGAATCGAAAGTGAATTCAGGGAACGCTCGCGAACGTTCCCTGAAGAACCCCGTTGGCGGCGCATGGAGAGGTTTAGCTCCGGCACTCCCGGATGGCCGCGGCAAATCCTTTCATGGAATTCCGGATGGTCGCGTCATCGACGCAAAAGGCGATGCGGAAGTAGCCCGGCGTACCGAAGCCGCTTCCGGGAACGACCAGAATATTTTTTTGCACGAGCCTCTGCGCGAACGCCACATCATCGGGAACCGGACTTTTCACGAACAGATAAAAAGCGCCCTGTGGTTTGATGAATTTGTATCCCGCCCGGGCCAGTCCCCTGCAGAGCAAATCCCTTTTCTTCTGATAGATCTTCACGTCCACCGTGATGTGCTGCAGATTGGCCACGATGCGCTGCATCAGGGCCGGGGCGTTCACAAAGCCCATGATCCGCGTGCACAAAATCAGCGCCCGGATCAGGTCATCCGCCTCGTGAACCTTCGGATTCACGGCGATGTAGCCGATTCTTTCGCCCGGCAGCGACAGGGTTTTGGAATAGGAATAGGCGACAATGCTGTTGTCATACGCCGTCAGCACGGAAGGCAGCTTGATGCCGTCATAAAGGATTTCCGCGTACGCCTCGTCCGAAAGAAGATAGATGGCCCTGTTGTATTTTTTTTCCTTTTCCTTCAGCAGCCGGACCAGTGCGGCAATATTCGTTTTGCTGTACACCCGACCGGTCGGATTGTTGGGCGAATTGAGAATGATCGCCTTGGTCCGGCGGGTGATCGCCCGGCCGATGGCATCCGGATCCAAAGAAAAATCGGGGCGCGTGGCCGCGGTTTTCACCACGCCGCCGTAGTTTTCGATGTAGAAGGGGTACTCGACAAAAAAAGGTTTGAGAATGATGACTTCGTCGCCGGGATCCAGGATCGACTTCAGGATCACATTGAGAGCACCGCCCGCCCCGCAGGACATGACAATGTGATCGGGATGCATTTTCAAACCGGTGGTCCGGCTGATCTTGCGGGCGACCGCCCGCCTCGTTTCCGGATAGCCGGCGTTGGGGGTGTAGCCGTGCTTGAGCAGAATTTCCTGACGGGCAACACGCACCAGCTCTTTCTTGAATTCGCGGGGATGGTCCACATTGGGATTGCCCAGGCTGAAGTCAAATACCTTGTCGTGTCCGTGCCTGCTTTTCAGAAGGTTCCCTTCTTCAAACATTTTGCGGATCAATGACGACTGCGACATGGACGCCTTGATTTTCTTTGAAATGCTCATGATCTCTTCTCCCGGGCGGCTCCCCGAAAGGCGCGCCGCTTGGCTAAACGTTTTTCTTCAGATACTCCGAAACCTCGCGAAAATCATGAAACGCGCGATAGGGAACGGCGCTTTCCCGCCTGCACTTCTTCAAAAGCTCGCCCTTGGCAAAAATCAGGTCCGCGTATTGGGACGGGCAGATATCGGAATGGCCGTCGCCGACATAGATGATTTTTTCATACATCAGGCGGTGGTCATGGAGAATTTTACTCTTGCACGTCCCGCAGCGGCCGCACAGGGCATTGGCCTGTGGAAAGTCAAAGGTCAGCGTATCCTCCCCGCCGAAAGCGACGGTATTGGAATAAAATTCAATCTCCCCCAGCCGGTGCTTGTCCAGAATCGCCCGGATGTAAAAATCAAGCCCGTCGGAAACGATTTTGACATCCACCCCCTTTTTTGCGGCGAGACGATAAAAACGGGAAAAATAAGGATCGATGGCGGAGCATTTCAAAACATAAGCGCGCAGACGTCCGGCATCGACCCGAACCAACGGCGCAATTTTTCCGTACGCCTCCCGCGATCCCATACCGCCTCTGATATATGCGCTGTCAATGGCTTCCCGGCTTTCTGAGGCAAACCGGCTCAAAACGCCGTCTCCAACATCCACCCGGGAAATCGTGCCGTCAAAATCGCTGAGGACCAAGGCCTTTTTTTGCTGAAAGAGCATGGCAAGTATTTTTTCCGCAGCCGATTTTTTATCGCTTGCGGCGCTTCAGCAGAACAAAGACACCCAGCACGATCAGGATTACCGGCAGAATATACTGGGAGTACTTGTATAAATCAAACCCGTACAGTTCGATGATGAGAAAAATGACGCCGACCGTGGCGACAAACCAGCCTTCGACGGCACGAATACTGTAAAACAGCGTGGTGATGCCGATAACGATGAGCAGAATCGGCCAGGTTTGACCGAAACTGTAGGAAGTGGTTTTGCTGATAAAGATCAAAACCCCCAGGGTGATTAAAATAAGTCCGCCGGTAAGAATGTTTCTCTTTTCGTTAGGCATATCCTTCTCCTTCTCTAAAATGTATTTTTGAGCGGGGGGGGGGATGGCTCCCCCCTGCGCGCGATTACGATTTTCCCGCCAGATTCAGGAAAGGCTTGAACAAATCGATCGGGATCGGAAACACCGTCGTTGAATTATTTTCCGCGGCAATCTGATTCAGGGTCTGCAAATACCGAAGCTGCAGCGACATGGGCTGCGTTCCCATCAGGGCGGCCGCTTCAATCAGCTTCTGCGCGGCCTGGAACTCTCCTTCCGCATTGATGACCTTTGCCCGTCTTTCGCGTTCGGCTTCGGCCTGCTTGGCCATTGCGCGCTTCATCTCTTCGGGCAGATCAATATGCTTCACTTCCACGAGCGACACCTTGATTCCCCAGGGGTCGGTGCTTCGATCCAAAATTTCCTGAATATTCAGGTTGATCTTTTCGCGCTCTGTCAGAATTTCGTCCAGCTCCACCTGGCCGCAAACACTTCGGAGCGTCGTCTGCGCAAGCTGGGACGTGGCAAAAAGATAATTCTCCACATTCACGACGGCGGCGTTGGCGTCCAGCACCCGGAAATAAACCACCGCGTTAACCTTGATGGAAACGTTGTCCTTGGTAATGACATCCTGCGGCGGGACGTCCATCGTAATGGTGCGCATGTCGATCCGGACGATTTTATCAATGCCGGGAATGATAACGATCAGCCCCGGCCCCTTGATGTCGCGAAGCCTGCCCAGCCGGAAAAGGACCGCCCGTTCATATTCATTGAGAATTTTGATCGCGGAAGCCAGAAACATAACCACCAGCACGATCACCACCAACAGGGGCAGCGGTAAAGAACCCAACATAATCCTTCCTCCTTATATCGATAATTTATTTGCCTTCTTTTATTTCTTCAACCACAAGCTTCAGGCCTTCTACCTTGATGATTCTGACGGGGGCGCCCTTGGGAATTTCCCGATCGCTCGTCGCCGTCCAGTATTCTCCCTGGAAAAAAACCTTGCCGTCGCCGTGGATGTCCGTCGCGGCTTCCCCCCGGCCGTCGATCATGGCCTCCGTCCCGGAATAATGCTTCCTCATCTGCGCCTTGACGGCCAGCCCGATGATCACGATGAAGAATCCGGACGCCACCAGCACGGCCGGCAGCAGAACCTGCAGGGAAATTCTCAGCGCCGGCTCCGGCGAATCAAACAGCAAAAAGGATCCCAGCGCAAGCGAAATGACTCCTCCCACCGTCAGCATGCCGTGGCTCATGATTTTAATCTCCGCAATAAACAAAATGACGCTGAACAGAATCAGCAGAATCCCCGTGTAACTCACCGGCAGCGTGGACAGGGCAAAGAACGCCAGCAGCAGGGAAATGCCGCCGATGACGCCCGGCAGGATCGCGCCCGGCGTGGAAAATTCAAAGTACAGCCCCGCCAGACCGATCAGCAAAAGCAGATACGCAATATTTGGATTGGAGATCGCCGCCAGAATCCCCTGCCGTGTGCCCATCTTTTTTGTGTCCAAAACCGCATGGGCGGTGGATATTTTCTTTTTGGCCCCGGCGACGGTCACGGTTCTCTTGTCAATGGCGGCCAGCAGCTTTCCGATGTCCACGGCCACGATATCAATGACATTCAGCTTCAGGGCTTCGTCGGCGGTGATGGACTCGCTTTTGCGAACCGCTTTTTCCACCCATTCCTCGCTGCGCCCGCGCGTTTTGGCGATGCTGCGGGCATAGGCCGCCGCGTCGTTTTCCACCTTTTGAGACATGGTCTTGTCCATCTCGCCGCTGCCTCCCAGGCCGATGGCCACGGGATGGGCGGCGCCGATGTTGGTGCCGGGCGCCATGGCGGCGACATGCGCGGCCTGCGCGATAATCACGCCCGCCGACGCGGCGCGCGCGCCGGACGGATAGACGTAAACGATTACGGGCAGCGGCGCGTTGAGAATGCTTTTGGCGATGTCCCGCATCGCGGTGTCCAGGCCGCCGGGCGTATCCAGCAGAATGATCAGCCCTTCCGCCTTCGCGGCCGTCGCTTCCTCCAGGCTCTGGGCGACGTATTTCGCCGAAGGAGAGGTAATCACTCCGTTGAGCTCGATCACATGAAACAGGGGTTTGGATTCCTGCGCGAAAACGACGCCGGCCGCTGCGATCCACAGGAGTATCACAAAAAAGAAACTTGTTTTTTTCAGCATGATGACGCCTCTTCCTTCATGACCGCCCGCCAGGTCCGATTTCTTTCATGATCAACTGGACATCTTCCCAAACCTGCTTCTTGGCTGACGGGTTCCGCAAGAGATAGGCCGGATGATAGGTCGGCATGAGTTTGATCCCTTCATACAACTGAAAGCGCCCGCGCAGAGCGGAAATCGGCGTTTCCGTCCGCAGCAGGGCTTTTGCCGCGACACTCCCCAGCGCGCAGATGATCTGCGGAGCAATCAGGCTGAGCTGCCGCTTCAGAAAAGCCTCGCACAGACGGATTTCCTCCGGCAGCGGGGTGCGGTTGCCCGGCGGACGGCATTTGAGGATATTGCAGATATACACTTCCTTTCGCGTCAGCCCCATCGCAGTAATGATGTTGGTCAGAAGCTGCCCCGCCTTGCCGACAAAGGGCAGGCCCTGTTCGTCTTCGTCCGCGCCCGGCGCTTCGCCCACAAAAACCACCTGCGCCGATAAGCTCCCGGCGCCGAATACGACATTCTTTCTTGTTTGCGCCAGAGGACACTGACGGCATTTCGCGGCTTCCAGAGAAAGGGCGTGAAACGCCTCAGCGCGATCCCTGCCGTCCGACTTGATTTTCGGGGCCGGGCTGGGTCTTTTGCAGTCCACGGCGACATACAGACGGTCGGCGTCCAGCACCTGCCCCCTGACGGATTTCACCAGGGACAGCAAATCATTGCGGATCGCGTCGGATGAAGGGGAAGGAAAGGACTTCGTCATTTTTTTCCGGCGGGTCCTTTCTTCGTTTGGAGCGAGCGGATATGATCCAGGATCCGGTGCGCCGCTTCCTGTTTGGTCATCTTTTCCAAAGCGATGCTATGGCCCTGCCGGTCAAGGATCGTGATGATGTTGGTGTCTGTCTCAAAACCGGCGCCCTCGTCGCGCAGATTGTTGGCGACGATCATGTCCATTTTTTTCCGGATCATTTTCTGGCGAGCATTGGCCAGCAGGTCCTGGGTTTCCATGGCAAATCCCACCAGAAGGCCTTTCTTCTTTTTCGCGCCGATCGCGGCAATGATATCGGGGTTGCGCACAAGCTCGACGGCGGCCGGTCCCCGGTCTTTCTTGATTTTCTCGGCAGCCGTTATCCGGGGCCGGTAATCGGCCACCGCTGCGGCTTTGATGATGACCGATGCTTTGGAACAGGCGTCCATGACGGCCCGGTGCATTTCCTGCGCGGTGCGCACAAAAATGACGGTTTCAACCTTCGGGGGAGCGATTTTGGTCGGCCCGCTGATGAGCGTTACCTTCGCGCCTCTCTGATGGGCGGCCTTCGCCAGCGCATAGCCCATTTTGCCCGATGAAAAATTGGTGATGTACCGCACCGGATCCAACGGCTCCTGCGTCGGCCCGGCGGTCACCAATACTTTTTCTCCGGCAAAATCCTGGACGGTGAAAAGCGCTTCCAGCTCGTCCAGAATCTCGGGGATCTCCGGCAGGCGTCCGGCGCCCGTGGCGTTGCAGGCCAGTTCGCCCACGCCGCTTTGCATCACGCGGTAGCCGATCCCGGCGAGTTTTCGAAGGTTTTCCTGCACGAAGGGATTGGCCAGCATTTTGTCGTTCATGGCCGGGCAGATCAGCGTCGGCTTGTTTTCGGCCATGATCGTCGTCGTCAGAAGGTCGTCGGCAATGCCGGAGGCGATTTTACCGATCACGTTCCCCGTCGCCGGCGCAATGACGAACGCGTCCGCCCATTCCGCAAGCGCGATATGGGCCATGTCGTATGGCGCCGCGTCCTCAAACAGGCCGGTATAAACTGGGTTCCGGGAAAGGGTCCGAAGCGTCAGCGGCGTAATGAACTCCGTCGCGCTCCGCGTCATGATGACTTTGACCTCCGCGCCCGCTTTGACAAAAGCGCGGGTCAGCTCCGCCGATTTGTAGGCGGCAATGCCGCCGGTGATGCCCAGAACAATTTTTTTATTTTTCAGCATGCGTCTTTCACTTCGCTGTTTTTCGGGGAATATAACAGCGTTTCCCAGCAAGATCAAGGTATAAAGTCTTTCCTTACGAGGGCAGGAAAAGGATATTTTTCTTGCAAACCGCCGTAAAAGCCATTATGAAAACCGCCGGTTCAATATCAGCATTCCATCAAGGAGCTTCGGAAATGAAAAAGACGGGGATTATTGCGGCGGTGTGCGCCATCATTCTGTTGGCGGGGGCATCAGGCTGGCTTTATTTTGCAGGCTGGCTGGATCGGGAAAAACCCGCGATTCAACTGGATTCGGATATTTCTGCCATCGGCAGGAAAAAGGACATCGGCATCACCTTTGCCGACGAGCGAAGCGGCCTGTCGGGCCTGAAGGTGGAGCTTGTTCAGGACAACAAACCGCATCTTCTCGCCGAGGAAACATTTCCGTCCCGAAGCACCAGGCAAAAGGTCCTTCGCCTTTCGGTGGAGCCCCTCGCGCTCCAGCTGAACAACGGCCCGGCCGTCGTCCGCATCACGGCCCGGGACGCTTCCTTTTTTAAAAATGAAACCGTCGTCTCCGAGCAGACCCGGATCGATACGCTGCCGCCGCAAGTTTACGTGATGAGCCCCGTCAACTACATCAACCAGGGAGGCGCCGGCTTCATCCCGTACCGGACGTCCAAACCGGCCGCGCTGACCGGCGTCTTCGTGGACGACCGGTTTTACCCGGGATACAACATCGTCATCGGCGGCAAGCCCACGTCGGTGGCCTTCTTCGCCCTCGGAACCGGCGCTTCCGCGGCGACCAAAATCGTCATTTTCGCCCGGGACAACGCCGGCAACGAAGCTCGAACCTCCATGCCCTTTACGATCAAGCCGAAGAAATTCCGCGCGGACAAAGTGAATTTGAGCGAAACCTTTCTCCAGAAAATCATGCCCGAATTCCAGGCGTCGATTCCGCAGCTGCAGGGGAAGACGCCCGTTGAAGTCTTTGGCTATGTCAACACAACTCTCCGGGAAGAGAACGCCAAAACCATTCAATCCGTCTGCCGCAAGTCCATCAATAAAAAATTATGGGAAGGCGCGTTTCACCGGATGCGCGACGCCGCCCCCATGGCCCTGTTCGGCGATCAGCGCACCTACCTGGTGGACGGCAAACCCTTCGGCAACTCGGTGCACCTTGGTGTGGATCTCGCCTCGACGGCACACGCTCCCATCGAAGCCGCCGCCAACGGAATCATTGTCTTCGCGGGCGCGCTGGGCATTTACGGCAACACCGTGATCATCGATCACGGGTTGGGCCTGTTCAGCCTGTACGGACATCTTTCCGCCATTGAAACAACCGTCGGCAAAAGCGTCAAAAAAGAAGAAAAAATCGGCGTCTCCGGACTGAGCGGACTGGCCGGCGGCGATCATCTGCATTTCAGCATTCTGGTGGGCGGCGAGTTTGTCAACCCGCAGGAATGGTGGGACCCGCACTGGATTGAAGACAACGTGATGAAAAAGATGACTCTATAAGGCTATGGGCGAGGGGCCATCGGCGAGAGGCGAGATGAAATGGGTTCCTATCGCCCGTTGTCGATACGAGAGCTTTGAAGAACGGCCGTTTTTGTCATTTCGACCGAAGGGAGAAATCTTGAACAAACGGCCATCCTTAAGATTTCTCGTCGCTCACGCTCCTCGAAATGACACTTTTCAAAGCTCTCGATACACTTCCGCGCAAATTGCCTGAACTTCCTCCCTCATAAGCCGCCGCCAAAGGCGGCGTGAAGCGCGATTCCCTAACTCTTATTGATGTCGCGGTGGGTCGTGTGAACGATGAATTTCTGCTTCTGGAAAAACAGGCTGAACTGATTGGCCATGACGACGGACCGATGCTTGCCGCCGGTGCACCCGAACGCAATGTTCAACCGCACCTTTCCTTCTTTTTCATAAAGCGGAATGATGAAGTTCAGCATTTCGGATGCTTTGACGATGAAGGTTTTGCATTCCTCATTGTTCAAAACGTACTTTTCCACGTCCCGATGATGGCCGGTCATGTTTTTTAACTTTTCCACATAAAAGGGATTGGGCAAAAATCTCACGTCGATCGCCAGGTCCGCATCTGCCGGCAGGCCGTACCGGTAACCGAAAGACATGACGCTGATCATCATTTTCTTCCGGGTGGAAGAAGGCAAAAACTGCTTCTGCACCGTGTCTTTGAGCTGATGCACATTGGACGTCGTGGTGTCGATGACGATGTCGGCCATTTGCCGCAGGGTCGCCAGCTTTTCTGTTTCCGCCTGAATGCCTTCCATGATGGAACGCTTTTCGGACAGCGGATGGCTGCGCCTCGTCTCGCTGAAACGGCGCAGCAGAGACTCTTCTCCGGCTTCCAGAAACAGTATTTTGATCCGGTATCCCTTTTCCTTCAGGCGTTCAAAGATGCGCTGGTACTTTTCCAGAAAGCTTTTCTGCCGCAAATCCATGACCAGCGCCACCTGTTTGATCTGCGGAGAAGACTCGAGGGTGATGGAGAGGAACTTCGGCAGCAGCACAACCGGGAGATTGTCCACGCAAAAGAAGCCGATGTCTTCCAGCGCCCGGAGCGCGGTGCTTTTTCCGGAACCGGACAATCCCGTGATGATCACCACCTGGAGATTTTTCAATTATCCGACCTCGTTCAGCTTTTGTATGGCTCTCCCTAACAGATTTTGGCGCAAATATCCAGTCCGGGGAATGCCCACCCGGACAAGCGGCAGATTTGTTTCCAGGATTCGGGTCTCCAGCGGCCGGGAAATTTCCTCCCGGGTAGCTCGAAAGACATCGATGACGAAGGCAAGCTCCGCCTTTTTCCGCCGCCGCGATCCGTCCAGCATCCGGTCCGCGGCGGCGATGCCGGCGGCCTGGGTATGGATATATTGTTGAATGCCCGGGTGGCCGGAAATCATCAGCCGTCCCTGAATACTTTTGATCACGGCCAGATCGTCGGCGATCCAGTCATAGCCTTTGCGGACGGCCTCGAGCGCGGCTGTTGTTTTGCCAATGCCGCTGGGCCCGGTCAGGAGGATGCCCCGTTCTCCGCACGCCAGCGCGACGCCGTGAAGGGTCACGCACCGGTGAATTTTCTCGCGGAGGATCGACCGGATCCGGCTGGCCAGCAGGTTTTCATGAAGCGGGGAAGCAGCCGCGGGAAGACGATGGCTTTGCATCTGCCCTCTGAGCAAAACGGGCAGGGACGCGCTTTGGGAAAAAATCAGCAAAGCCGGACGGCGTCCGGCCATTCGGGAGAAATATTTCTCGCGGGACGGCGCGGAAAGCGCCAGGAGGTTTTTTGCCGTCGCGGGCGGAACAAGAAGAATCGCGGATTCCCGCCCCGGCGCCGCGGCGAGACTCCGCAGGCATTGCGGAAAATGCCCGGGAAAACGGATCTTGTGATGTTGCGGCCCGGGAATTCTCCGGAGGCCCAGATAAGGCAGACGGTCCTGAAACAGCTGGCCGGTTGTCGTCTCCCGATGCCGAGAGAGCCGGCTACAGCGGACAGGATGCGTCCTGCTCAACGATGGCTTTGTACAAATCGTTTTTGGTTTTCGCATCGATAAGCGTTTTACGGAAGTTGGGCGTTTTTAACATTTTGGAAATTCTGGCCAGCGCTTTCAAATGCTGGCCTGTGGAATGCTCCGGCGCCAAAAGCAGAAAAAAGAGCCGGACCGGCTTCCCGTCGATGGCGTTAAAGGCAATTCCCCGGCGGCTCCGTCCAAAGGCGATCACCATGTCCTGCAGATCGGAAACTTTGCCGTGAGGAATGGCCACGCCGTCGCCGATGCCCGTTGAACCCAGTTTTTCCCGCTGCTGCAGCACATCGATCGCCCTGGCCCGGTCAATCTTCAGGCCGCTCTCGATCAGAATATTGATCAATTCCGCAAGCACGCCTTCCTTGGTGTCGGACAGAAGGTTTTCGTTGAGAAACTCCATTTTAAAGATTTGATCCAGTCGCATGCGCAACACCTGACGTTGAAATCCGGGACGCTGTTCTGATGTCTCAACCGTCCATCATCCTGATGGGGCGCGGCATTTTTGTGCCGCAGGTCCGAGATCGGCGTTTTTGTAAATTAACTGTTCGTTTCAATATGGGCGAACTTGCCGTCGTCCAGACGGTGCACCAGGCTCACTTTTTCCGAAGCCGTATCCCGATAGATCAGAAAACGCGCCTTGCTGCTCTCCAATTCGAGAACCGCTTCCTCCAGCGACATGGGTTTCAGAATGATCTTGCGGGTTTCAACCACTTTGGAGGAAGCATCGTCCTCCTCAGGGCCTTCCAGGCTTTTTCCGCCGGGGTGACGGATGCTTTTGGGTTTGTGCTGCCTGTTTTTTTCTTTCTGCTTTTTAAGCTGTTTTTCAATTTTTACAATGCAACTGTCCACTGCCAGGTGCATGTCCTTGGCTTCTTCTTTTGCGTTCACATTCCATCCGTTGGCGGTCAGGTTGATTTCCACAACATTGCGAAACTTTTCCGTGGACAGGATCATATGGACTTCGGCAGGCACATCGAGATATTTTTTCAATCTGGCAATCTTTTCCTCTGCATAGGCTTTTTGCCAATTCTCACCTTCGCCCGTTCTGAAAGTTACCGAAATATTCATCCTTTTCCTCCCTCCTGAGTTTAGGCCGTCTAAAACATCTGAAACACGCCTTCACGGCCGGCAACAAAGGTTAGTCGTATAGTGGCGACAAAACCAAATGTCAACCGGAATTTTACCGACGGTTTTGATTATATCTCTATTTCAAACCGTCTGCTTCAAAAATATTTTTTCCGTTTCGACGACGGCAAAATGCCAGTCATTTCGCGATATTTGGCAACGGTTCTCCTGGCGATATCAATGTTTCTGGCCTTCAGCAGCTTCACAATTTCACAATCGCTGTAGGGTTTTTTCGGATCTTCCCTGCTGATAATCTGCCGAATCTCCTCCTTGACGCTTTTGGAGGCGATATTTTCCCCGGACGTTCTCTGAATGGAGCTGCCAAAGAAATATTTCATTTCAAAGATGCCGCGATGAGAATGCATGTACTTGTTCGTGACCACCCGGCTGATCGTCGATTCGTGCATTTCCACATCGTCGGCGATGTTCCGCAGCACCAGCGGCTTCAAATAGTCAATGCCTTTGTCAAAGAAATCTTTCTGATGTTTCACGATGCTTTCGGCGACCTTATAAATGGTTTTCTGCCTCTGCTGAATGCTTTTGATCAGCCAGGTCGCCGACTGCACCTTTTCCCGGATATACTTCCTGCCGTTTTCCTTTTCCGCGGAGTCCTGCCCTCCAATGCCGCCCATGATTTCACGGTAAAAATTGCTGATCCGCAACCGCGGCAACCCGTCATCGTTGAGAACAATCTTGTATTCGTCTCCCGATTTGACCACATACACATCGGGAATGATGGATTGAACCTTTTCTTCCGAATAGACGGCGCCCGGTTTGGGGTCCATTTTACTGATCAGCAAAACGGCCATTTCCACTTCCTTCAGGGGAACTTTCAGCCTGCGGGCAATCTGAAGATAATTCTTCAGCTCCAGTTCCTTGAGATGCTCCCGGATAATGGTTTCGACAAGCGGATTTTCCCCGGCAAACATTCCGGCCTGAATCAGAAGACATTCCTGAAGATTGCGGGCGGCCACGCCGGCGGGATCAAATTCCTGCACTTTTTTTAGAACGTTTTCCACCAGGTCTTCGCCGACGTTTTCCAACCGGGCAATCTCCGCCACGGTGGCGCACAAATAGCCGTTGGCATCCAGATTGCCGACGATCTGCTGCCCGATGCGCACCTCTTCTTCGGTAAACGGAGAGAGTTTCATCTGCCACATGAGATGCTCGGTCAGCGATGGGCTTTCCGTCAGGACGTTGTCCAGCGTCGGGGCGTCGCCTTCGGCCCGGTCGTACGAAACGCCCACCGGTCCGTAATCTTCCAGATAATTGTTCCAGTCGAATTCTTCCCTTCCGTCCCCTTCGCCGGTCAGTTCTGCGGTATGCTCCGGAATCTTGCTTTCTTCCTTCTCGATGGACTGAACGTCCTCTTCGACTTCCGCGCGGATTTCCTCGGCGCTGGCCTCGTCCGGCGCCGCCTCCTCCAGCAGGGGGTTTTCCTCCATCTCCTGGTTGATCGTATCCACCAGCTCCTGGCGCGAAAGAATCAGGAGCTTGATCGCCTGCTGGAGCTGCGGCGTCATGATCAGCTGCTGGGACAGCTTCAGATTTTGTCGTAATTCAAAAGCCATGATTGAAAATTGCGCATCCGTTTGTCGCTACAAACTGAAATCCTCGCCGAAATAGAATTTTTTGGCCAGTTCACTCCGGGCGATGACGTCCGGCTGGCCCTGAACCAGAATTGCGCCCTCATTGATGATATACGCCCGGTCGCAGCAGGCCAGCGTTTCCCGGACATTATGATCGGAGATAATGATTCCAATCCCTTTATTTTTCAACTTTTCGATAATCTTCTGGATATCGGCCACCGCCAGCGGATCAATGCCGGCAAAAGGCTCGTCCAGCAGGATGTATTTCGGCGACGTTACCAGCGCCCGGGTAATCTCCACCCTTCTTCTTTCGCCGCCGGACAGGGAATAGGCGTGGTTTTTCGCGAGCGAAGTCAGATCCAGCTCTCCTAAAAGTTCTTTCAGTCGTTGCCGCCGGTCCTCTTCGCTGATCTCCAGTGTCTCCAGAATCGCCAGAATGTTTTCCTCGACGGTGAGTTTGCGGAAAATCGACGGCTCCTGCGGAAGATAATTCAGCCCCTTGCGCGCCCTCTTGTACATGGGATAGGCGCTGATCTCCTCGTCGTCCAGAAAGATTTCACCGCCGTCGGGCTTCACCAGCCCGACAATCATATAAAAGGTCGTCGTTTTTCCGGCGCCGTTCGGTCCCAGGAGTCCGACCACCTCCCCCGGTGAGATGGCCAGGTCAATCTGGTTGACCACTTTTCTCTTATTGTAAATCTTGACCAGTCCCCTGGCGGATAAATGGCTCATCTGCTATCCCGGGGCGCCCGTCCGGCGCCCGTCCGATTATTTTTGCTTCCGCGGGTGGATGATCGCCGTAACCCTTCCGGAATTTTCGTCGGCGCACTGCTCCACTCTTCCCCGGTTCTCATCGACCTGAATGATGACCCGGCAACCCTTGATCACGCTTTTTTCCTGCTGCAGGACGGGATTTCCCGTCATGACAAACCGGGCGGTGTCCTGATAATAAACCGCTTCATTTCCCGTGGCCAGCACATCTTTTTGCGTAATCACCACATGGCCGCTTGCCACAATTTTTTCAAGGTCTCCCGCCTGCTCCATGCCCGGATCGACCTTTTTTTCTTTCGAATCGCCGGAATCCTTATAGTAAATCGACAAACGGTCCGCCTGGATTCGGACATCCCCCTGCTCTGCCACGGCATTGCCGGAAAACACCACCATCCGGCTGGCCTGAAACGCTTCCATTTTATCGGAAACAATCTGAATCGGCTCGTTTTTGCGCAGCGGATTTTTCGAACCGCCGCCGGTCTGCGCGACAGCCTGAATATTCAAGGCGAACAGAAACCCCAACACGATCAGACCTGTCTTTTTTATCGGCATGAATGGCCCTCATCAGTAAATTTTCGCTTTGACGCCGGAAGCAAGCGCAAGTTCTCCCTTGTCCATCAGAATGGAAAGGCCGACCCCCTGAATTTTCATTCGGCTCGTTTCCATCCGGACGGGAGCGTCCGTATAAATTTCTTTCCGGGCGTCGCTGTACCGCAGGACATCGGTGGAAAATTTTTCCCCCGCATCGGCCGTGACCACCACATGACCACGGATTTCGACGTCTTTGGTGTCCGTCCGCATCTCGCCCTTGTCGCCCGTCATCACAAAGGTCTTTCCTTTTTGGGTGACCAGTTTCATCTGAACCTGATCAAACAGGGCCAGATTCTGCTTTTTCTGATACTGGGCGGTTTTCGCCTTTACCTCCCAGCGGAGATCATCCTTGCCGACTTCCGTATAAAAGAAATCCGCAATGCGAACATCCGCTTCGTCAGGCAAGATCTTGACCAGATTCTCTTTTTTGCCGCCCGGCGCCCGCAGAAAAGCGTACAGCACAGCTCCTGCAAGCACAAGAATCATCAGCGCAATCGCAGCGATTTTTGCTTTCTTTGAAAACCGCATGGTTTTGTATATCACCCGCCTTCTTCCGTGTAAAGCGATTCGGGTGCGGCAAAATCGTAGCGCCCGGCAATTTCCGGCCAGAAGCCCTGTGCTGTAAGCAGCATTTCGCAGATTTCCCTTACCGCGCCCTGTCCGCCGCGGCAAACCGTAACGTAATCGACATGCTTCTTCACCTCATCTGCCGCATCCGCCACCGCAGCGGAAAAGCCAACCAGCCTCAGGACGGGAATATCCACAATATCGTCGCCCAGATAAGCGGTTTGCTCCGGCGTCAGGCAATTTTTCCCGAGAATCCGGGCAAAAACATCCTTTTTGTTCAAGGCCCCCTGATACACTTCCGTAATTTTTAAATCGCGCGCCCGATGATCCACCACCAAAGACGTCCGGCCGGTCAGAATCGCAACCTGAATGCCGTGGCGCTGAAGCATCACCAGACCGTGCCCGTCGCGGACATAGAAGTTTTTCATCTCCCGCCCGTCGCTGTCCATAATGATTCTGCCGTCCGTCATGACCCCGTCCACATCCAGAATCAGCATCTTTATCTTTTCAAGCTTTCCCCGTATTTTCTTTTTCATTCTTCACTCTTCACTTTCCACTCATTGCTTTTCACTCATCACTTTTTTACCATCTACCATCCACCCTTCAGCCTTCAGCCTTCAGCCTTCAGCCTTCACCCTTCAGCCTTTTTTGACGATTTCATCTATCCTCTTCAACGTCGTCAGCAGTTCTTCGAGCGAATGGAGATAAAGCGAATTGGCGCCGTCGCATAGCGCTTTTTCAGGATCGGGATGCACTTCCATGAAAATGCCGTCCACGCCCGCCGCGACGGCCGCCCGCGCCAGGTAGGGCACCATATCCCGCTGGCCGCCGGACGAGGTTCCCATGCCGCCCGGCAACTGCACCGAATGCGTGGCGTCAAAAATAACCGGATATCCCATCGCCCGCATGATCGGAAGCGCGCGCACATCGAAAACCAGGTTGTTGTATCCGAAGGACGCGCCGCGTTCGGTGATCAGAATATTTTCATTGCCGGCCGACTGAATCTTCCCGATGATGTTGGCCACGTCCCAGGGCGCAAGAAACTGTCCTTTCTTCACGTTCACGATCTTCGCCTTTTTCGCGACCTCCACGACAAAATCCGTCTGCCGGCACAGAAACGCGGGCACCTGCATCACATCCAGGACGCCGGCCGCTTCGTCAATTTCTTCAAACCGATGCACATCGGAAAGGACCGGCGCGCCGATTTTTTCCCGAATGTTTTTTAAAATTTTCAGGCCCGCGCGGACGCCCGGTCCCCGGTAAGCGGCAATCGATGTCCGGTTGGCCTTGTCGTAAGACGCTTTAAAGATGAAAGGAATCTCCAGTTTGTCCGTCAGCTTTTTCAGATACGCGGCAATCTTCATTGCCGAGGTTTCATTTTCCAGAACACAGGGGCCGGCCATCAGAATAAATCCGGCCTTGCCGCCGATTGTGGAAGAATTCAGTTTCACCTGCTTCATGACTCGCTCCCCTTGTCGTCTTTTTTATGCAAAAGTTGAATACGCAGCCTCGGAATCCGGGATGCCACCCGCGTTTCCGGATTGATCTCGTAGGCGCTTCTATAAGCTTTCAGCGCTTCAGGGTAAAGCCCTTTTTTCTCATAAGCGATGCCCAGGTTGGCGTAGATCTCGTCATCCTCGCGGTCGTATTTCAGAGCCTGCAAATAATTCTCAATGGCTTTATCCGGGTTTCCGGAAGCCAGCCAGGCATACCCCAGAGCGGCCCAGGAAGATGCCTTTTTGGGCTCCAGCTTTGATATTTTCTCATAATTTTTGATGGCTTGGGCGTATTTCTTCTCTCTCAGATAATGGTCGGCAAGAATGCTCAATATTTTTTTGTTTTGAGGCGATATTTTTTCGTAGGCGCGGACGGCGTCCTTTTCCCTCCCCAGCTTCGTGTAGGTAAACGCCAGATTGTAATACAGGGTCTGGTCTTTCGCCCCCAGCCGGAGAGCCTTTTCGTAATCTTCAGCCGATGCGGCGTATTGCTTCAGTTCGCCGCGGGCAAATCCGAGCCTGGCAAACACGGACGCCTGCTGCGGATGAATCCGCGACAGTTTTTCGTAATAACGGACGGCCTGGTCATACTGTTTGCTTTGAAAGGTCAGGTCCGCCAGACGCGCGAGCGCGTCAGCATCATCCGGATTGCTCTTCAGAACCCGGGTGTATTCCCGAATGGCTTCGGATGTTCTTTGTCTTTTTTCGTAGGCGGCGGCAAGATTGAAGCGGATCACCGGTTCGTCGGGCGACAGGGCCGCGGCCTTCTGCAGATGCTCCATTTCCTCCTTCGCTTTACCCTGCGCGGCGTACGCCGTGGCCAGATTGGCATGCGCCGCCGCGTTTTTCGGATGGATGGCCAGAACGCGCGTATAGCTCTCGATCGCCTGTGCGTATTGCCCGCTCCTCAAATGCATATCGCCCATCGCCAGCCAGGCCGGGGCGGCATCGGGCGAATGGCTGATGATGAAGCGGTACTGTTCAACCGCCGCGTCGTTCCGGTGGGACTTCTCGAAGGCTTGGGCCAGCAAAAGCCGCACCGGATAATTTTCCGGATCCATTTTGACGGCCCGGGCGTAGCTTTCCACCGCCTGGTCCCACAGATTTTTGCGCCCGTAGGCGGCGCCGAGCATCGCCTGGGCTTCGGCATCCTGTGCCTGGATCCCCGGCAACCTGGTCAAAAGATCGATGGCGCGGTCGTCCTGGCCGAGCCGCACGCTGACGCGGGCCAATTCCTTCATCGCCGGGACATCGCCGGGGCTGATTCGCAAAATCTCTTCATACATTTTCGCGGCTTCCCCGATGCGGTTTTGCTGAAGATAGATGCCTGCCAGAATTTTGCGCACCCCAGCATCTTCTCGGTTCCGGGCAGCAACCTTCTTCAGGTACTCCTCCTGTTCGCCCGAATTGCCGCGGTTCTTTGCGAACCTCAGCCAATCCTGGGGGGTAAGGACCACCCGGACCGGCACAACGGCGATTTTGTCCCGCGCGGCATAGACAACGATCTGATAAACGCCCGCGGTCTCAGTCCCTTCAGGAATTTCTCCGCCGGTGAGAAGGTTGTCCACCAGATCAATCCCGCGAAAGAGGACGCCGAAGGCATTGCGTTGGCTGCCAGCCCCCTCCAGAAACACCGTCACGGATTTTCCGCTTAGATCATCGCTGGCCACGGATTTGACCACGAATTCATCGCGATAGGTAACATCGAGCGTTTCACCTGCCTTGACGCGGAAATCGCTCGCGTTTTTCTCCATCACCAGACAATAAAAATGCGGCCGGTCTCCCAAAACGTAGTACGCAAACGCGTTGATCCCCCTTTGAACATAAAAGCCGGCCGTCCGGAAGGCCTGGGGGTAAAACGCCAGCAGCAAAAACAAAACCAGCGCCGCTGTCCCCGCCGCTGCAATGGCCGGAATTTTTTTGCCGAATCCGATTTTATACCCGGTTGATTTTCGCAATCGTTCAGCCTCTTGGATGATATTTCCGGTGAATCTCTTTCAGGCGTTCCCGGGTGACGTGCGTATAAATCTGCGTCGTCGAAATGTCCGAATGGCCCAGCATCACCTGCACCGCGCGCAAATCCGCGCCTCCCTCCAGCAGGTGGGAAGCAAAGGAATGGCGAAATGTATGCGGATGCACATTTTTTTGCAAGCCCGCTTTTTGCGCATACCCCACGATGATTTTCCAGAGCCCCTGGCGGGTAAAGGCCCGGCCGAAGCGGTTCAGAAACAACACCTCCGTCGTTTTGGAACGGACGAACTTCGGTCTGGCTTCATCCACGTAGCGCCGCACAAAGTCATAGGCCGTCCGGCCTACGGGCACCACACGCTCCTTGCCGCCCTTCCCCATGACCGCCAGAAAACCAACCTGCCAGTTGATGCTGTTCATGGAAAGGCTGATCAGCTCCGTGACGCGAAGTCCCGTCGCGTAGAGCAGCTCCAGCATCGCCCGGTCCCGCAGACCCGACGGGGTCGAGTGATCCGGCCCCGACAGGATTCGGTTCATCTCTTCCCGGCTTACCGTATCGGGCAGACGCATCCAGACTTTGGCCAGTTCGATATGCGTCAGCGGTGATTCTTCCAGAACTCTTTCCTGCAGCAGGTAGTTATAAAAACCGCGAAGGGCCGCAAGGGCCCGGTTCATCGAATTGGCCGAAAGCCCTTCCGATTTGATCTGCACGAGAAAATCTACAACGGTTTGCGGGGCGACCGACCGCGCGTCAGAAATCTCCTTTTGCTCGAGGAAAGTCAAATAGCGTTTCAAATCGCGTCCATACGCTTCCAGCGTATTGCCGGACGCTCCTTTCTCGATCAGCAAATAACGATGATACCGGTTTAATAAATCCCGCATGGCATTTTTCTACGCAAAATGGATGCTGATGTAAAGATTTTTTGTTGACATCCCGCGTCATCTTGTAGAAAGAATCAACATCGATGTTCAGGGAGGCGTGCCAATGAAAAAAATCGTCATCGCCAGCGATCACGGAGCGGTTGATCTGAAAGAGAGGATTGTTGCCTTTTTGCAAAAGAAAAATTATGAGGTCACCGATCTGGGAACGCACGGCTGCGAATCCGTCGATTATCCGGACATAGCCGCGGCCGCCTGCCGTGAATTCCTCAAAGGCGGCTACGAATTCGGCATCCTGCTTTGCGGCACGGGTATCGGCGTTTCGATCGCCGCCAACAAAATCGCCGGCATCCGCTGCGCTCTCGTGTGCGATTTGTTCAGCGCCGAGATGGCCAGGGCACACAATAACGCCAACTTCATCGCCTTCGGCGGAAGAATACGCTACGCCGCAACGGTCGAGGAAATGATCGGGAAATTTCTGGACACAACGTTCGAAGGCGGCCGTCATGAACGAAGAATCGCCAAGCTGACCGCCCTGGAAAACAGCCGCTGATCCGGGGCGCCGCGCGCTCCGGCGCGGGCGTTTTCCCGTTTATTTTGCGGTGATCCTGAACGTCCTCTCCAGCGGAGCTTCACTTTCCGGCCCGAACCACTTGTCAAAGATTCGCTGGGCTTCGCCGCTGCGCTCCATCTCCAGAAGCGTCTGATTTACATAACGCAAAAAGGAGGTATGGCCTTTGCGCACCCCCAGACCATAGGGCTCTCTGGAAATGCTGACTTTCGGAATTTCAAATACGCCTTTTTCGGCCTTCGTCAGAATGCCGGCCAGGATGGCCTCATCCGTCGAAACGGCGAAGATTTCCCTGTTCTGCAGCGCCAGAAAGGCCGGAACATAACCGGTGAAAAGAACGATCGACGCCGAGGGGATGGATTTGCGGAGATTCGTAACCGAGGTGGTCTGATCCACGGTCCCGATCTTCTTGTTCTTCAAATCGCTCAGCCGCTGCACGGTTCCCTTGTGTACCAGAAACTTCTGGGCCGTGACAAAATATGTATGGCTGAAGTCGATGAGCTTTTCTCTTTCCTTCGTTTTGGTCATGGTGGCCGCAACGATATCAACCCTGCCCTCCGTCAGGGCGTCAATCCGTTCATTTTCCTCTCCGCTGAAAGGCGTAATCTCCAGACGGACGCCAAGCCTGCGGGCAATCGCCCGGACAAAATCCACGTCATACCCGCTGATTTCCCCCGTCTTGATGTCGGCCAGCGCGAAGCTCGGGGTCAGATCCTTGACGCCGGCCCGTAAAACGCCGCTTTTCCTGATGTTTTGCAGAGAGTCTTCCGCCTGGGCCACGCAGCAGATCCCCGCCGCAAGCAATAGTATCGTGAACAGACATACGATCTTTTTCATAGTTATCCTCCATCCTCCTTAAAAATATTCATTCTTTCGTCATGCGGGCGAACCTGCGCAGGTGATCCGTGTAATTCTCCCTGTGCAGGGTGACCACCCGGGCCAGATACGCCATATTTTTTTCAATGCTTTTGATGTAGAGATCTTCATCAATGCCCCAGCGCTTTCGGAAATGAAATCGGGAAAACCGAAGCGTGTTGTCCAATTCCTCCGCGAATCGCTTCAGCGTCATCTGATAAAATCCCTGCGTCTTATCCAAAAGATCCAGCGGGCCGGCAAAGGTCGTGATGCCGGCCTCCGCAAATTCATCGAAGAGATCCGGCAGCTTTTCCAGATAATAACGATCGGCCATCTGACCCAGAAGATCCGCCGTCCCCAGAATTTTCCCCAGCAGTTCAACCGTCGCGCCGCCAAACCGGATGGACTTCACCTGAGTGTTGAGCCCCGTGCACAGCAAAATGTCCCGAAATGAATCCAGATCGTTTTGGAACGCCGGATCATTGCGGTAATAGTCTTGAACAAAGGCGATGCTGCGGCTGATATGAACCTGCGTGTATTTCGCCCCGGTCCCCTCCCGGTCGGAGGTTTGCTGAATATATCCGGTATCGTGCATCAGACCGCTGATGAATCCCATGTTCAGGTCTTTTTCGGAAAGCGATTGTCCGGCTTCCACGGCCCCGTGCATCAGGCGGGCGACGGCAAGCGTGACCGAAAGGGTATGGCTGAGATCGTGGTACCTCACGTTGCAGGAGCGATAGGACGGATAGTTTCCGCGAAAAAGGGCGATCACGTCCGAATAGGCCCGGTCAAAAGGCGCAACGTCAAACCGCGGAAACATCAGACCGGCGATCGTATGGATTTCGTCCCGAACGGCTTTGGGGTCCCGGGTGTCCACAAGATTGGCCAGCTGCACGCGACAATCGTCCATCAGCGCTCCCCGTCAGCGGCGCCTCGCGCAGAGAAGTTTATGGTTCTCCGGTCTTGGCCCGTGATGCCCTGGGCCACGGCCGGCCGTTTTCCCGGCATCGCGCCGCTGATTCCATGATGATGGCTGGCAATGTGACACATTTCTCCAAATTCATCAACGGATAAAGATGCTGAAGAGCAAAAATCAGGCCCGGCACCCGTGCAGGCGCGCTCCGGCGCTTTCCCCGCACCGAATTGCGTTTTGTTAAGATTTTGCTCTTGCCTCGGCCTGAAAAAAGCTTTAGATATGCGATCATCATCCGTGAACGGATTTCACGCGAGGCGGCCATGAAAAAGAAAATCCCGGACAAAATTCTCCTCTCCAAGCCGGAAAAGAAAATGGCGGATCTGGAAAAAGCCGACGAAGAGCTCCGGAACCTGGAGGAAACATACCGGCTGAGCTTTGAACAGGTGTCGGATGTCATTTTCATACTCGACACGAACCTCCGGATACTGAGCATGTCCCCCTCTGTGGAAACAAACCTGGGCTATCATCCGGTCGAATTTGTCGGCAAACCGTTTGCCAGGATCAAAAATGTGATGGATCCCGGTTGCTTCGCACAAGCCAGTACCAAGCTGGCCTCCATCCTGGAGGGAAAAACCGTTGATCCATCGGACTATATCATCTTCGCCAAAGACGGAGCCCTGCGATACATTGAAACCAACGCGACCCCCGTTTTGAAAAACGGGAGGCTCTTCTGCATCGTCTGCGTCACGCGCGACATCACCAGGCGCAAGCGAATGGAAGAAAGCCTCCTTTCCGAGCGGAACTTCAGCCAAACCATCGTGGAAAGCATGCCGGGCCTGTTTTTCGTGCTGGATGAGCAGGGGAAATTTCTTCATTGGAATGACCATCTGAAAATCATGACCGAATATTCGGACACAGAGATCCGGGAGAGGCTGTTCACGGACATTCGCCCTGAAAGTCAGAAGGGCGCCGTCATGGAGCACATCCGGGAGATTTTTCGTCTTGGGGAGTTCTCCTGGGAGGCGGAAATGATTTTCAAAGACGGGACCCGCAAAATTTTCCGGCTCCATGCAAAGCGCATGTACTACGAAGGCCAGGCATGCATCGTAGGCACGGGCATGGACATCACCGATCAGAAGCGGGCCGAAAACGATCTGAAGCGGTTTGCCGAAAACCTGCAGGACGCCAACATCGCCCTGCGCGTTTTAATGCAGCAGCGCGACGAAGACCAGAAGGACATTGAAGAGAAATTGCAGGCCAATGTGAATGATTTGGTTATTCCTTATTTGAAAAAGCTGAAGCAGGCCGATCTGGAGGAACGCCATAAAAACCACCTCCAGATGCTGGAGCACAATCTGCGGGAGATCCTTTCCCCGTTCATGAAAAACCTTCATGCCGCGCACGCGAACCTGACCTCCAGGGAGATCCAGATCATGGACCTGATCAAACAGGGGAAAAGCAACAAAGAAATTGCCGCCATGCTGAACGCTTCGTTAAAAACGGTGGAAACCCATCGGAACCATATCCGGAAAAAGCTCAACCTGGTCAATGCCGGGGTCAATCTCCGGTCCTGCCTTCTTTCCGTGTCGTAACCGCCGGGGCGGGAGCGAAGACAACCTCGCGGCGCGGCCGTCCGGATAACCGCGCCGCTGCCGCTTTGCCGTTTTGCAAAATCAGGCCTGCCTGACTACAGGATAATTTTCAGTTGATTGGCGAGGTCTCCGGCAACATACTCTCTTCTTTGGGCCAGTTTCCGGAGAAGAACCATGGACAGGTTGTCTTCCTCTTCGGCCTCGTCAAAGGGATTGTATGGGCCGCCTGCGTAATGAAGGACGATCTCCACGGCGCCGCTTTCTTCGGAATAGCCGACCGTGACATCCAGGGTGACCGGATCCTCCTGACGGGCAAGCAGCTGGTTGATGATCAGCTCTTCCAGGATCAGCTGGATATGGAAGATCTGCTTTTCCGGAAGAAACTGTTTCCTGCAGAAGGTTTCAACTCCCGCGTTCAGGGCGTACAGATCAAACGTCCGGGAGCGGATTTCATACGAATAGGTTCTGATTTTGTGGACAAAAATCCTCGTCTTCTCCCGCGCCGGCTGGTCGTATATCTGCCGCGGCGTTCCTTCCTCGTAGATGACTCCCTCGTCCATATACAACACCCGCGTGGAAACGTCCCGGGCAAATCTCATTTCATGCGTAACGATCATCATGGTCATGCCGTCGGCCGCCAGCTTGCGGATGACGGCCAGCACCTCGCTCACCATAGTCGGGTCCAGCGCGGACGTCGGCTCGTCAAACAGGACGATTTCCGGCTTCATGGCCAGGGCCCTGGCAATGGCTACCCGCTGCTTCTGTCCGCCCGACAGTTCATCGGGGTAGGCATATGCTTTTTCCGCCAGCCCCACCCGGGCGAGCAGCTTCATGCCTTCCGCAAAGGCCTCCCGCCGTCCCCTCTTCAAAAGATCGACCGGCCCGAGCATAATATTTTCGATCACCATCAGATGCGAAAAAAGATTGAAGGACTGAAACACCATGCCCATTTTCCGCCGGACCTGAAAGACATTGGTTTTCCGGTCGAGAAGATTTTCCCCGTCGATGACGATTTCACCCCCGGACGGCATCTCCAGAAGATTGAGGCAGCGCAGAAACGTGCTTTTTCCGCAGCCGGACGGGCCGATGACGGAAATCACCTCGCCTTTGTCGATTTCCACATTCACATCTTTGAGAACAACCAGCCGGCCGAAGGCTTTGGACAAATGTCTGACGCTGATCATGGGCGTACACCGCCTTTCACCGCTCTTTTGCGCCGTTTCGGATCGACCCGTATTTCCACCAGGGAAAGAAGGCCGGCCATCAGATAAGCCATGACGAAATAGATCAGGGCCGTGGCGATGAGCGGAAAGAAGGCCTCATACGTGCGGCTGCGAATAATATCGCTCATCTTGGTCAGATCCTGAATGGCGATGTAGCCCACCACCGACGTCATCTTCAGCATGGAGACAAACTCTCCCTTGAACACCGGCAGGGCATGGCGCGCCGCCTGTGGAAAGGTGATTTTCTGAAACACCTGAACCCGGTTAAAGCCCAGCGCGTAGGCGGCCTCCTGCTGCCCCCTGTCCACGGCGTCCATGCCGGTGCGCATCATTTCCGAAACATAGGCGGCAAAATTGATCGAAAATCCAATCACCGCCACGACAATCGCGTCGAGGTTCGTGCTGCCGAAAACAATGTAGTATAAAATCATCAGCAGCACGATAATGGGCGTTCCCTGAACCGCACGGATAAAAATCCGGGCCGGAAGGTTCGCCCACCGCGTCTGAGCCCGCCGCATCATGCAGATCCCGAAGCCCAGCAATGTGCCGAAAAACGCGGACAGGAGCGTAATGATGATGGTCACCCGAAGCCCCTGCAAAACCATTTCATACCGTTTTTCGACGAGGAAAGTTCTCTGGAAACTTTCGACAAACCGGGCCCACGGGCCGCCCTTCGCCGCGCTTTTGGAAGCTTTCCCCTCGGCCTTGACCATGACGGCAATGCCGCCTTTGTACGTGGGAGCGCTGAAAAGAACCGACCTGGACCGTTCTTCGGTAATCGTGATGCCGCACGCGGCCATATCGCTTTTTCCGGAGATCAGGGATGGAAGAATTGCGGCGACTTCCATATCGGAAATCTCGACGGTCCAGCCGAATTTCGCGGCAATGGTCATCGCGATCTCAATGTCATACCCCACGATCTGCCCGTCCCTGATATACGCAAAAGGCGGCAGGCCGCTGTTGGTGGCCAGGCGGATGACGCCGTTTGAGCCATCGGTCTTGAGGTCCGGAAGGACCTTGGCCGCCTCGTTTTTGCCGAACCATTTGGCGTCGATTTTTCGAAGCGCGCCGCCCGCCCGCATCTCTTCGAGCGCTTCATTGAACTGCCGGCGCAGATCCGGCCTGCGCCTCGAAAACGCGAAAGCGTATCCGTCCGAGGTCAGCCGGTCCGGCAGGATCGTCAGATCTTCGGTGCGATTCATGATGTCCCGCGCGATGGGTTCATCCACGAGAAAGGCCGCAATCTTCCCGGACCGGAGCGCTTCGGCCTGGTCCGCGAACGTCTGGAAATATTCCGGAACGGCTCCGGGGTTCGCTTTTTTCAGCACACGGTCGTAGGTGGAACCGGTAATAATTCCGACTTTGCGTCCGGCCAGTTGTGAAAACCGCGTGATGTCCGCTGTCTGGAAAGGAAGCCGGTCTGCGCGCGCCAGAAAGGAAATTTCCGAATCGATATAAGGATCGGAAAAAAGCATCATTCGGCGACGTTCCGGCGTTGCATTCAGGCTGGAAACCAACAGATCGATTTTGCCCGTGGCGGCGGCGCTGACCACCGCCGGAAAGTCAATGGTGTGATAAACCGGTTTTGCGTTCAGAAACAGCGCGAGCCGCTCGGCAAACTCTATATCGAACCCCGCCAGACGGCCGTTTTCGTAAAAATTCATCGGCTCGTTGCGGCCGTCTGTCCCAATGACCAGGGTTATGGCCGGACGCGCCGGTTTCGGCAGGTCCGGCATTTTCGGATTTTGCCCCATAATCCACCGGCGGTACATATCCGCATAGGTTCCGTCGGACCGGTATTGCCGGATGAAATCGTTGACCCTTCCGATCAACGCTTCCTTTCCGAGCGCGGTGCCGACAACAATGCGCTCATCGCCGATTTTTTCGGGAAGCAGCGCCAGTTCGGGGTTATGGGCGGCAACGTATTGAAGCGAATGCCGGTCGAAGGCAAACGCGTCTATTTTCCCGTACTGAACGGCCAGATACCCGTCGTGCAGGGACATATGGTATTCGATGCGGCTTTTCGGAAACCGGGCTTCGACGATCGACATGGCCGTCGTACCCTGCGCCACGCCGATCGTATATTCGGGCGTATTCATCTGCGCGGCAGGAAGCGGCAGCGTACGCACCTTCGGCTCATTGGAGCACCCGGCCAGCCAACCCGTCCCCAAAAAAACGACCAGCGCAAAAAAGGCGCCTCTCTCCCAAAATGTTTTTTTACGACAGACCCCCACGCTTCACAGCCTCGCCAGGGATAATTTTCGTTGCGATGCGCTCGACAATATGACAAAATGCCTGTGTCTTTGCAATGGAATAAATGCGGATGAAGAAGCGGGGGAAGGAAAATGCGGGTTTATTTCTGGGGCACAAGAGGATCTTTGCCCGCCTCGATCACCTCGGGGGCGATCGAGGCAAAAATTGTAAAAGCCATCCGTGCCTCCCGCGCCCGTGCGCTGGAGACGGACGAGGCCGTTGAAGCCTTCGTCCACAACGAACTCCCCTTTCCGGTCCGGGCAAGCTACGGCGGGAATACGGCATGTGTCGAGATGCGCGGCGCGGACGAATATGTCCTTTGCGACGCGGGGACGGGGCTCCGGGATTTCGGCGGCGCCTACATGAAGGCAAAGGCGAGCGGAGGGCAAAACCTGCCGAGGGTCTTTCACCTGCTGATGTCGCATCCGCACTGGGACCATCTTCAGGGCTTTCCCTTTTTTACGCCCGCCTATCTGCCGGGCCACCGTATCCACATTTACGGCGGCCACGCGGATCTCGAATCCATTTTTGTCCGCCAGCAAAGCGAGCCCTGCTTTCCCGTTCCGCTTCGCGCCATGAGGGCCGACATCCGTTTCCACACCCTCGAGCCCGGAGTCGAATACAACATTGCCGGAATGAAGGTTGCCTGCATCCGGCAGAACCATCCGGGAGACTCCTACGGGTACCGCTTTCAGAAAGACGGCCGGATCGTCGTCTATTCCACCGACTCGGAGCACAAGGCAGGCGGCGGGGAAGAACACGACCGGTTTCTGGCTTTTTTTTCGAACGCCGATCTGTTGATTTTCGACGCGCAATACAGTTTCCTCGACGCGGTGGACGCCAAAGAAAACTGGGGTCATTCCAGCAATCTTCTGGGCGTCGAAATGGCGGCGGCCGCCGGCGTCGGGCGTCTGTGCCTTTTCCACAACGAACATACCTTGGACGACGACGCGCTGGACCGGTTTCTGGAAGACACCCGCGCCTATCTCAAAATCCTGGACGGTTCGTCCCGTCTGAAGATTGATCTGGCCTACGACGGCCTGGACATCAAACTTTAGCCGGACGGGCGCGCATTCCCCGCGCAAACGCCCGTCCCGAACACCGGCTGGAGCCCTTTGAGGGAAAGCATGGCGGACCAACTCGATCCCAAAAAAATCCGTGAGGTTTTCCGCAATGTCCGCAATCACCGGGAGATGGAGCGGATTATCCGCCGTTGTTCCACCAACCCGGAGGATATCCGGCAGGCGGCCCTGTCCGGGGTGGATCTGACTTCGTGCCGGACTGTCCTGGAACTGGGCTGCGCGTTCGGCTCCTTCACCGTTGCTCTCAAGGGGCGTCTTCACCCGCGGGCGCACATTACCGGACTGGACATCATTCCCGAATACGAGCCCTTTTTTCTGGAGGCCTGCGAGCAAGCCGGCTACCCGGGGCGCTTTTCCAGCGACGGCGTGCATCAGATTGCCGGCTTCCCGACGGCCGGCGTTGATCTGATTCTCTGCAGCTTTGCCCTTTACTTTTTTGTGGATATCCTTCCGGACATCGCCCGCATTCTGACGCCGGACGGCCGCCTGATCGCGATTACACACGCCTCCGGAAACATGCGGGAGCTGATCGGGGCTATCCGGAACATTTTGAAGACGCACGGAGTCCTCGAACCGGACGACGTCCTGCCCATTGAGCAAATCCTGAAGGTATTTACGGCGGAAAACGGCGCAGCGCTTCTGGCCCCGCATTTCGTCGGCATCCGGAAAATCGATTTTCCCAACACGCTGGTTTTTCCCCCGCAAGACATGGGAGCGTTTGTTGATTATTACCGTTTCAAGCGCCCGCTGTTTCTGGCGGGGACGCCGCCTGCCGCCGACATCATCATCCCCGAATTGACCAAACTGCTTGCCGGCATGGCGGCCCGTTCCCAGACCATCTCCATGTGCAAGGACGATGCGATTTTCATTTGTTCACAACCTCATCCCCGGAAGGAATCGTCATGAAGAAGCAAAGGAAATTCTGTGTTTACTGCGGCGGTCTGATTGTGAAGAAAAAGGAAGATTTGGTCTGGCGGGATTTTTGTTCGGTGTGCCGCTGTTTTTTTTACGACAATCCGCTGCCGGTGGTCTCGGCAATTGTGGACGTATCCAGGCAGATCCTGCTGGTGAAGCGCGACCGGGCGCCGTTTAAAGGCCGCTGGTGTCTCCCGACCGGCTTCGCGGAAGCTGGTGAAAACATCGAGCAAGCCGTTCTTCGCGAACTTTGCGAAGAAACCGGCATTCGGGGCCGGATCAGCCGGCTTCTGGACGTCGATTCCTATAAAAGCCGGTTTTACGGCGACCTGATCTTTCTGACGTTTGTCGTGGAAAAAACCGCCGGAAAAGTCGCGGCGGGCGACGACAGCGCCCAGGCGAAGTTCTTCACGATCGACCGCATCCCGCCGCTCGCTTTCCGCTCGAACCGGCGCGCCGTAGCGGCATACATCAAAAGCAAAAAGGATTACTGGGCCGTTCTGGACGCCATCAAACCGCATGGGGAAAAAACCTTCCACGCCGCGAAGCAAGCCAATTCCCTCACCAGGCGCCTGATCGGCAACCTTTCGAAAAACCGGGAAATCATGATCCGTCAGTGGATCGATGACGTGTCCGTCAACCCTTCCACGCAAGAATACCACCGCTATGAACCGGCCATCCTTTACGCCATCTGTGATCGAATCATCTCGCAGATTACACGCTGGCTGGGAGACGCTTACGCCATCGAACACATCAAAAATTTTTACATCAAGCTGGGGCGGGAGCGAAAAAAGTCCGGAACGCTCATCAGCAGCGCACTGAGCGCCTTGAGTCTGATCCGGAAGCACATCTGGGACGTCGCTCTGGCCCGGGGCGCACTGCAGAAGAACCTCGGCCTGTACGCCACATTTGAGCTGCAGCGGCGCATGACCGTGTTTTTCGATCTGGCCGCTTTTTACATCGCGCGAGGGTATGAATCCTCGAAAACGAGACCGTCGCCGGCGCAAACTCCCGCCGCCGATTCTTTAAAAACAAGGAGACGAAAAACCATTTAATCTTATTGACGCAAATTATCAGCCATGATAGAAAGGTATGCCTTTTTACGAACGCGATGCGCGCGGCAGTTCATTAAACCATTTTGCGGATCGATGAGGAGCAGCCTTTGAAACTGAGTGAAGTGAGAGATATTCTGGACGCGGAAATCATTGTCGGTGAAGACTGTCTTGACCTGGAAGTGCACACAGCCTTCGGCGCCGACCTGATGAGCGACGTGCTGGCTTTCGCCAAGGCGGGCAGCCTGCTCTTGACCGGCCTGACCAACACCCAGGTGATCCGGACCGCCAACGTACTGGACATCGCCGCCATTATTCTGGTGCGGGGCAAAAAACCGTCATCCGAAACGATCGCTTTGGCCAGCGAACTGAAAATTCCCATTCTGACCACCAAATACATTCTCTTTGAAACAGCGGGACGTCTTTACATGAAAGGCATCGTCGGCTGCCTGTCAAAAGTTGAAAACACCAGTGGGCGAACCTAAACCAAACCTCTATTCGGAAAGTTTTCATATCGAAGGCGGCAACTTCAATTCCGCAGGCATTGTATCGACCAGCATTAAATCCATTCTGAAAAAACTGGGCATTCCCGGAGACATCGTCCGAAAAGCCGCCATCGTCTCGTACGAGGCGGAAATCAATGTCGTGTCCTATGCCAAAAAAGCCGTCGTGAACCTGACCGTCGGACCCGGCGTGGTGCGCATCGAAGTCATCGATGAAGGCCAGGGCATTCCCAATATTGATCTGGCGATGCAGGAAGGGTATTCCACCGCCGATCAGAGAATCCGGGAAATGGGATTCGGCGCGGGGATGGGGCTGTGCAACATCAAAAATTATTCCGATGATTTCCATATCGAGTCGGAGGTCGGCAAGGGAACGCATCTGAAGATGACCATTCAAACACCATAACGGAAGAGCAAAGGATTACCCTATGAACGTTGAAGCAATTGTTGCGGCTGTGGGGCTGGAGGTCAAGTGCGGCAGAGAGAGCCTGGGCAGAGAGGTTACCGGCGGCTACACCGGAGACCTGTTGAGCGATGTCATGGGCCACTCCAAAGAGGGCTATCTCTGGATCACCCGCCAAGTGCACCAGAATATTGTCGCCGTCGCCAGCCTCAAGGAGCACGCGGGCATTATCCTGATCAACGGCTGTGAACCGGCCGCAGAAACGCTGGAGAAAGCCGAGGCGGAAAAGATTCCCGTGATGGTGTCCGTTCTGCCCGCCTTTGAGCTCTCGGGCAGGATTTATAATTTACTGACGTCCCCAGGCTGATCGTCGACGACACCCTCCCCGGGCGGAACCGATGCTGAAAGTTTTTAACTGCGATCTTCATATCCACACCTGCCTGTCGCCCTGCGCCGAGCTGGATATGCATCCGAAAGCCCTGGTGGAGCGGGCCCTCGAGCAGCGCCTCGACATCATTGCCGTGAGCGACCACAACGCTTCCGCGAATGTCCCCTACGTGATGGCGGCCGCCGCGGGAAAAAGCATCTGCGTTCTCCCCGCCATGGAAATCACGACCAGCGAGGAAGTGCACCTGCTGGCGCTCTTCGGACGTCTGACCGACCTTCAACAGCTTCAAGCGATCATTGACCGGCACCTGTTCGGGGAAAATGATGAAGACCGTTTCGGCGTGCAGGCCATTGTCAATGAGCGGGGCGAAGTGGAGGGATTGAATCATCAACTCCTCATCGGCGCGACGGATTTGCCCATCGATCCCCTCGTGGACACGATTCATCAGCTGGGCGGCCTCGCCGTTCCCGCCCACATCGACCGCGAAAGCTTCAGCGTATTGAGCCAGCTCGGATTTATTGACGAAAGCTCCCGTTTTGACGCGCTGGAAATCTCCAAACGCCTGGGCATCCGGCAGGGGCGCGAGCGGTACCCCGAACTCGCCCGGTATGCCTTTTTAACGTCTTCCGACGCCCACTTTATCCCGGACATCGGAACAGCAACCACGCCGTTCCTTATGGAAAAGCCGACCTTCGACGAAATTACGATGGCCGTCTCCGGACAAAACGGCCGTCAAATCCTGGAGCAGCCATGCTGACGCTGGCCGATCATATTCTGGACATCGCTGAAAATTCCGTGCGCGCGGGCGCGAAATTGATTTCCATTTTCATTGAGGAAGATTCCGCAAACGATTTGCTGACGCTTGAAATTTCGGATGACGGCCACGGCATGGCCAAAGACGTCCTGCAAAAAGTCCTGGACCCCTTTTATACGACCAAAACGGTCCGGCGCGTGGGACTGGGTCTGCCCCTGCTGAAGGACGCCGCCCAGCGGGCCGGCGGCACATTTCAATTGAAATCTGAAGAAAACTGCGGAACTACGGTAAAGGCCACGTTTGGCCTGCGTCATTTGGACAGGCAGCCCCTGGGTGCTATTATTAACACAATCATTATTCTCATTATTTCTAATTCTGATATTGATTTTTTTTATAAACACAGGCATAATGACCGGCAGTTTGAGATGGATACGCGTAAAATCCGCAAAGAAATCGAGGATATACCGATTAACCATCCTGAAGTCATAAAATATATCCGGCGCGCAATGGAAGAAGGGTTGCAGGAGATAGAACCGGAAGCCTAGCGCGCCGCGAAGATTTGAGGAGGACGTACATGAAAGCTGAAGATACAGAGTTGTTGAAAGAGTTCACTCCGGAGCAGGTGGCAAAGTTGGACAGCATCATTGACAAGCACAAAGGAAAGGCGGGCGGCCTGATTCCCGTTCTCGAAGAGGCACAGGTTTGTCTGGAATACCTGCCGATGTCTGTGCAGAAAAGAATTGCCGCCGGGTTGAATCTGCCGCTGAGCCGCGTCTATGGCGTGGTCACCTTTTATTCGTTCTTCACCATGACCCCGCGCGGCAAGCACACGGTTCGCGTCTGTCTGGGCACCGCCTGCTACGTTCGCGGAGGCAAGGCGCTTGCGGAGGCGCTCCAGAAACAGTTCGGGATTAAAGAAGGGGAAACGACGGCAGACCGCCTGTTCACGCTGGAATCCGTCCGCTGTCTCGGCGCCTGCGGTCTGGGCCCGGTCGTTGTCGTAGATGAAGATGTTCACGGGCGCGTCAAGCCCGCCAAGATCAAAGAGGTCCTGAGTCAATACAATTAATTACCGATCAAAAGATAACGGAGGACACGCCCATGGCGAAAATAACCATCGATGATTTGAAAAAAATTAAGGAGAAAGTGCACAAGGAAATGTCTTTGCGCGACGGCGATCGCCGCGTCAAAGTCACTGTTCATATGGGAACCTGCGGCATCGCTTCCGGCGCGAAGGAAGTGATGGACACGCTGCTGGAAGAAATTGAAGCCGCCAAAGCGCAGGACGTGATTGTCACCACCTCCGGCTGCATGGGCCTGTGCAGCCGCGAACCGCTCGTAACCGTCGAAGTTCTGAATGCCGAGCCGATCAAATACGAATACGTCAATCCCAACAAAATGAGGCAGATTTTCAAGCGCCATATTCTGGCGGGAGAAATCCAAACGCCTTTTGTGCTGGCCAAAGGCTCTGAAGTTTTAAAATAAACAGTTCATCATGCTCGCGGCCGTCATGCGAACCGCGGTCTGATGATTAAGGAGGATATTGGATTCATGAAAGTATTTCGTTCACACATACTGATTTGCGGCGGAACGGGCTGCCAGGCTTCCGGCAGCCTCGGCGTCAAAAATGCCCTTTTGGAAGAACTGGTCAAAAGAAAACTGGCCGAAGAGATCAAAGTGGTCGAAACCGGCTGCAACGGATTCTGCGCGCTGGGCCCCATCATGGTGGTTTACCCGGAAGGCGTCATCTACATCAGCCTGAAGCCGGCCGACATCCCCGAACTGGTCGAAGAACACCTGATCAAAGGCCGCATTGTCGATAAGCTGCTTTACCGCGAACCGGGCACGGACAAAACCATTCCTACCATGCAGGACATCCCCTTCTTCGCCCACCAGGAACTGCGGGTGCTGAGAAACCGCGGATTGATCGATCCCGAAAAAATCGAAGAATACATTGCCCGCGACGGCTATGCCGGCATGGCCAAGGCGCTCACCGAAATGACGCCGGAACAGATCGTCCAGGAAATGCTGGATTCGGGGCTGCGGGGCCGCGGCGGCGCGGGCTTCCCCACCGGTCTGAAATGGAAGTTTGCCGCCGGCTCCAAAGGCGACGTCAAATACGTTTTATGCAACGCCGATGAAGGCGACCCGGGCGCGTTCATGGACCGCAGTGTTCTGGAAGCGGATCCGCACGCCGTTCTGGAAGGCATGGTCATCGCGGCCAAAGCGATCGGCTCTCATTCCGGCTACATTTACTGCCGCGCGGAATATCCGCTGGCCATCCACCGCCTGAACGTCGCCATTGCGCAGGCCAAAGAAGCCGGCCTGCTGGGCAAGGACATCCTCGGCACGGGCTTTGACTTCGATCTCGAAATTTACCAGGGCGCGGGCGCGTTTGTCTGCGGCGAGGAAACAGCCCTCATGACCTCCATTGAAGGAAAACGCGGCATGCCCCGACCCCGTCCGCCCTTCCCTGCCGTGGCAGGCCTGTGGCAGAAACCCAGTATTCTGAATAACGTTGAAACACTGGCCAATGTCGGACAGATCATCCTGCGCGGCGCCAAATGGCACGCGTCGATCGGCACCGAGAAAAGCAAGGGCACAAAAGTGTTCGCCCTCACCGGCGACGTCAACAACGTGGGCCTGGTGGAAGTCCCGATGGGCACCAAACTGGGCACGATCGTCTATGACATCGGCGGCGGCATTCCCAAAGGCAAGAAATTCAAGGCGGCGCAGCTGGGCGGCCCGTCCGGCGGCTGCATTCCGGTTCAGCATCTCAACGCCTCCGTCGATTACGAAAAAGTCGCGGAGCTGGGCGCCATTATGGGGTCCGGCGGTCTGATCGTCATGAACGAAGACAAGTGCGCCGTCGATATGGCGCGGTTCTTCATGGACTTCTGTCAGGATGAATCCTGCGGAAAATGCACCCCCTGCCGCGAGGGCACCAAACGCATGCTGGAAATCCTGACCAACATCACACAGGGCAAAGGCAAACCCGGCGACATCGAACTGCTCGAGGAAATGGCCGGCGTCATTAAAAACGCGGCGCTGTGCGGCCTGGGACAGACGGCGCCCAACCCCGTTTTGAGCACCATCCGCTACTTCCGCAAGGAATACGAAGAGCATATTTTTCAGCATCGCTGCCAGGCCACCGTTTGCTCGGCCTTGTTCAAATCCCCCTGCCAGCACACCTGTCCGGTGGAAATGGACATCCCCTCCTATATTGCGCTGGTGCGCGAAGGCCGGTTTGAGGACGCCTACAAGATCCTGCTCCAGACCAATCCCTTCCCGTCGGTTTGCGGCCGCGTCTGTGACCACAAATGCCAGTCCAAGTGCCGCCGCGGCAATATGGATGAACCGCTGGCCATCAAGTTTCTGAAACGATTCATCACCGACAACGCGCCGCGTCCGAAAACCGACCCGGCGCCGGTCACCCGCAAGGAAAAGATCGCCGTCGTCGGCGCCGGGCCGGCCGGCCTGACCGCCGCCCGCGACCTCGCGCTGCGCGGCTACAAGGTAACCGTTTTCGAAGAGCTCCCGTATGCGGGCGGCATGCTGCGCTGGGGCATCCCGGCCTACCGGCTGCCGCGCAACATCCTGCAGGGAGAAATTGACGACATCACCGCGCTGGGCGTGGAGATTCGCCTGAACATCCGCGTGGGGAAAGACATCGCCTTTTCACAGTTGGAAAAGGATTTTGACTACTTCTATCTCGCCACCGGCGCGCACAAGAGCCAGAAAATGCGCGTGGAAGGCGAAGACCTGGCCAATGTTTTCGGCGGCGTGGAATTCCTGCGCGACTTCAACAACAACGAAGACAAATGGCTCAGGGGCGAAAAGACGCTGGGTAAGAAAGTGGCGGTCATCGGCGGCGGAAACTCGGCGATCGATGCGGCCCGTGTGGCGCTCCGCCTCGGTTCGGAAGTCACCATCCTGTACCGCCGGCTGAGGCAGGATATGCCCGCGGCGGAAGAAGAAATCAAGGCAGCGGAAGAAGAAGGAATCAAGATCGAATACCTGATCGCTCCGCTGAAAATCGACGGAACCAAAGGCAAAGTGAGCTCCATCACCTGCCAGCGGATGAAACTGGGCGACTTTGACAACAGCGGCCGCAAGAAACCCGCGGCGATCGAAGGCTCCGAATTTACGCTGGCCGTCGACGCGATCGTGGCCGCCATCGGCCAGGTTCCGGATATGAGCTTCATCGACAAGAAGGTCGGCGTTGAAATCAACAAGTGGGACTGCTACACGGTCGGCAAGGGCTTCAAGTCCCGCACGACGAACCCCCGCTACTTCGCGGGCGGCGACGCGGAAACCGGGCCCGACACGGTCATTGGCGCCATTGCCGCGGGTCATCAGGCGGCGGATGATATCGACGCGGCCATTCGCCAGGCGAATCATGAGCCGGCTTACGAAAAGCCCGCGCTCGAAAAAATTGACGTGCCGCTGGTGATCGACGACGAAACGACTGAAACGCCGCAGATGCCGATGCCCGAAATGCACCATGCCACGCGCAAGATGAGCTTCGCGGAAGTGGAACTGGGCTTCAGCAAGGAAGACGCCATGAAGGAAGCCTGCCGCTGCCTGCGCTGCGACGCGTCGGTTTAAGATTCTTCAATCAACCCCCCTCATCAACAAAGGGCGATTCCCGGTCTTTCAGGAATCGCCCTTTTTCTTTGCCCGGTCACGATGGGACGCCGAGGGATCAGAGAGAGCCCAGGGCAATGAGCTCCTTGATATTGATATGCCGGGACTCCTCCACGGACAAGCCCTCGCGGATCAGCTCCAGCACATGCGGCTTTTCCTCCGGGAACGCGTAGCCTTCATAGGACTGGGAGAAAAGCAGGCCTCCCTGCCGGTTGGTCCAGGCGTTCATGTTGTGGTCAAAGCAGACGCGCGACGTGACGTTCAGGTTTTCGATCATCACCTGCAATTCTTCCAGCCGCTCGTGGGGCGATGAAATATGCAGCCTTCCTTGTTCGTATTCCTCAAAAAGTCCCGTGCCCTGACGGGGTACCAGGGGACGCGACCGGATGTAGTGCGGATTGATCGCGCTGAGCACACGCGCCGTATTCTCCGCGTGCCGGCGCCAGCGCTCCCTGCCGCCCAGATCGGGCATCCAGTACTCGGAAAGCTGAAAACCGGCGGCCATCGCTTTTTTGCCGCCTTCAATCTGCTCCTCGCTGGCAACGCCTTTGCGGACGATTTTCAAAATTTCATCATCGCCCGTTTCCAGACCGACATGAATGCGGTCCAGACCCGCTTTACGAATCGCGACCAGTTCCTCCAGCTTCCTTTGCGCCAGCGTTTTTGAGCGGGTATAGGAAGTCACCCTGGTGAGGCTGACCAGCGTTTTTCGCAAATGTTGAAGCACTTCGACAAATTCGCCGGGCCTCATGATCATACTGTTGGCGTCCTGAAGAAAAGCCGTTTTGCCGCCGTAGTACAACCAGTTGAAAACGGATGAAAAACAGTAGTTTTCCCGCAGATAAGGGTCGACGCTCAGAATCGCCTGCAGTACCTCGCGGTTGATGCGTCCATCGTTCCCCGTCTTGATGGAAATTTCCCGGATTTCGTCCGAGATGGCTTTGACGGTGTCGATGTCCGCCTTGACGTCCGCTACCGGCCGGTAACCGAAGGGATGGCCTTTGTACATTTCGCAAAACGTGCATTTATTCCAGGGGCAATTTTCCGTAATTCTCAACAACAGCGAAGCACTGCCCCCTTCGCTGGGCGGCCGGTACACACCTACGGCAAACGTTAATTTACTTATGTTTTCAACGTTTTCCCGATAAGATTCGGGTTTCGTAAAAGACGCCATGCTTTTTCTCCTTCTCTATATCCTGGCGCTTAATATAACACTTCCGCACCTTTTGACAACCGTCTTTCTCTTTTCAGCCGTGCAAAAGACAGGAAAGGAAAGTTCCTCATCGTCCGTCTCCGCGTCGCCTGATCATGCGAATCGGAGCCTCTTTAAACCTGTGAAAAAAGTTAAGATGCCCCTTGTCAGGATCATGTTTTTTGTGCTATGGACGCAAGTCATTTTTTTTGATGATGCGAGAAAATATCCGATGATTCAAGTATTTTCAAAGCACCACGAAAAATATTTCAGGCCTTAGTAAAGGAAAGGGAGGATGTCTTGTATGGCTAGTGAGAATCTGGAAACAAAACGATGGGGGATCGCAGCAGCCGCAGTGGTCATTCAGCTCTGCCTGGGCACCGTGTACGCGTGGTCCGTTTTCAAAATACCTTTGATGAACATGCACGGCTGGGACGGAAAAACAGTGCAGTACACCTTTATGCTTCTGATGCTGATTATCGGTCTGTCGGCGGCTTTTGGCGGCACACTGGTGGATAAAAAAGGCCCCCGCTTCGTCGCGACGATCGGCGGCATTCTTTTCGGGATCGGCACGCTGGTTGCCGGTTACGCCGATCAGGTGGGAAGCATCGCTCTGCTTTATCTTGGCTTCGGCATGATCGCCGCGCTGGGCAATGGTTTCGGCTATGTGACCCCCATTGCCACCCTCATTCGCTGGTTTCCGGACAAACGGGGCCTGGTAACGGGTCTGGCCGTTATGGGCTTCGGCGCGGGCGCGTTTTTCATGGGGAAAATTGCGCCGGCCATGATCGCCGCCTTCAAGGAAGTTGACGCAGCCGGCAAAGTGATTTCTTCCGGCGTTGCCATGACCTGGTACATCTGGGGCGTTATTTTCCTGATTCTCGTCACCGGCGCCGCACAGTTATTCAAAGATCCGCCCAAGGGATGGCTTCCGGCCGGGTTCAAACCCGCAGCCACCTCCGTCAGCGCGGCGGATTCGTTCATGTTTGGCGAAGCAGTGAAAAGACCCCAGTGGTGGATGCTGTGGGCTATGCTGTGCCTCAACGTTTCCGCCGGTCTGGGCTTGATTTCCCAGCATTCTCCGCTGGCCCAGGATGTTTACAGAAAGACCATGGGGCTTCTCGGCGATCTGACGCCTGAACAGATCGCGGTGGTCGCCGCCGCAGGCGGCACGGTCGTTGCCGTTGCGGCTATCTTCAACGGATTGGGAAGACTTTTCTGGGCGAAAATTTCCGACAACATCGGACGCCGGATGGTTTTCATGATCATGTTCGCAACGCAGGCAGTGATTTATCTCCTGGTGGCCATGGGCTACATCTCCAACTACTATCTGTTCATCGTGGTGTCCTGCTATCTGCTGGCCTGCTACGGCGGCGGATTCGCCACGATGCCCGCCTTTGCGGCGGACGCCTTCGGCCCGGCCTATATCGGCAAGGTTTACGGGTTCATGCTGACCGCCTGGAGCGCGGCCGGCGTTATCGGCCCCTTCGTGTTCGAAGCGTTCAAACCTCAGGCCCTGTACATTGCAGCCATCCTGCTGGCGGTCGGTTTCTTCATCGCCCTGGTGTACAAACCGCCAAAGGGTAAAAACGCCTGATCCTGAAATTTTCCTGACAAAAGCCCCCGATTAGTTTAATGCTATCGGGGGCTTTTTAACGGCCGCCCCGAATTTACCGACCGGCGGTCAAGATTTTCTTGACATCAAAGACCCCCTTCCCTATACTCCGCGTGGCCATAAAGACTTTTGCTCTCAAAAGTCCAAATCATAATTCTACGGAGGTATCACCATGGCAAGATGGAAGTACAAAACAAGCATCATCGATCTGGACCGCCTGATCCCGCCCGAGGCCATTTCCTGCAACGATACGGGAACCTGCGTCGTTGACGGCATACCGGGCAGCCAGGACTATTTCAAGGGAATTCTCGACAAGGAAGGCGAAAGCGAGTGGGAATTGATTCAATGCCAGCCCCACGGCCAGAAGCTTCTGTGCATCTGGAAGAAAAAAGTCGCGGAAGCCTTCGCCAGTTAAGGAGCAAACTCCGAATCCTTCGCATCCACGCCGATTTTCCATTCAACCCGGCCTTTCAGGCCCGGCCCCAGCGCGCCGGTGCGTTGATTTCAGCCCAACATCATCATGCGAAGCAGCCGTGAAGGGGATGGCCCCTTCGCATGAAAATCAAGAATACAGGAGGTAATGTTTTATGGCTTTCAATCCCCCCGCAAAAATGGTCGCTCTCGTCGGAAACGCGGGAGTCGGCAAAGCTAAACTTTCCGTTTTTAATCTGCTGCTTCGAGGATTCATGGCGGGCGCCTACATCGCCATCGGGGCGGCGCTTTGCACCGTCTGTTCAACCGGAGCGGCGCCCATCTTCGGCCCCGGCGCGGCCAAACTCATCAGCGGCGCGGTTTTCCCCGTCGGCCTGATCGCCATTGTCCTGACCGGGATGGAACTCTTTACCGGCGACTGCATGATCGTCCCCATGGCCGCCATGATGAAAAAAGTCACCTGGGGCGACGTGATGAGAAACTGGGTCTGGGTTTACATCGGCAACTTTGTCGGCTCGCTGGCCTACGCCTACGTCATGGTCATCGGACCCTTTGTGACGGGACAGCCCGACGGCTCCATGGCCGTAAATGCCTTCGGGGAAAACGCCGTCGGAATCGCCGTGGCGAAAATTCTCGAATACAAAGCCGTGGGCGGCGCGGGCCTCTGGTCCTGCTTCATCAAGGCCATCGGCTGTAACTTCCTCGTCAACATCGCCATTCTGCTGGCCATTACGGCGGACGACATCATCGGAAAATTTTTCGGCATCTGGTTTCCGATCATGGCCTTTGTGGCTACCGGCTTCGAGCACTGCGTGGCCAATATGTATTTTCTGCCGGCCGGAAAATTTCTTTGCGACTGGTATCCGGCCGTCATCGCGAAGAAGGGCGGACTGCTGCTCGCCAATGGAGGCCTTTCGTGGGGCGATATCTGGTTCTGGAACCTGATCCCCGCAACGATCGGGAACATCTTCGGCGGTTTCCTCTTTATCGGGGTCGCGTATTTTCTGATGTTCAAAAACGACCTCCCCAAGGATTAGGATCAACGAATGTCCGTCCTGACCTGGATCGTATTTGTTATTTGTTCAGCGGCGGTTGCCTTGCATTACGCCTCAACGGGGAACGCGCAATTTTTGTGGTTTGCCATTCCCGGCCTGATTCTTCTTCTGGTCATCCCGATGACCCTGGCCTGGATGAGCCGCAGAAGCTTTGCGCAGGCGCACCAGCAGTCGGAAACGAAAGCCCGGGCCTGCAAAATAGGCAAACTGACGCCTTTGATGATCGGAGAGGTTGTTCGGATATCGGGTGAGGTCCAAAAGATCAGTTTCCAATGGCTCAACCGGCCTCACTTTCACATTCAAGACGCGACGGGACAGATACGGGTCATCATGTTCACCGCACCCGTCAACAAAGTGGTTGTCGGGGACAAGGTGGAGGCTGTCGGCGTGGTAATGAAAAACCCGCTGAAAAAAACACAGCTCGCCATATCCGCCATCAGCGTCAAACGAACTGAAAAATAAGGAGAAAAACATGGATTCAAGAGAAGGAAGAGTAATTTTGGCGGCCCTTTTATTCGGGGTAGCTCCCATTCTGGTTTCGGCGGCCGGCCCCTGCGCGGCGGCCATTGCTTTTACCGTCGGGCTGCTGATCGGAACCACCGCGGCCTTTGCATAACAGCGACTACGGCAAACCTGTTCGAAAAGACTCTCCCGGGACAATCTCGGGGGAGTCTTTTTGCATTGCATTCAATTTTAATGAGGTCGTAAAAAGTCGAAAAATGACAAATAGACGGCTTCGAAAAAAGCTCCGCAGGAAAGGCGCGCAAATCCTGAGGAATGATGCGTACTTCAGTGTACGTCGCAATAAGCCCGCCCCGGACCCGGGAGCGAAGGGGCCCCCGCACTAGTGAGTCGATGTGTGATGCCAAGCCTGCCCCGACCCCGGGGGCGAAGGGCGGGGAAGGATGCAGCGCAACGAAGCATCAGGACTTTTTGGAGGCCGTCAGACTTAAGACGCCCCGTGGTAAAAAGAGACGCCGAGAACCAGCGCACCCACAGCGAAGCGATACATCACAAACGGCAGGAAGGTTCTGGTCTGTACGTAGCGAAGCAGAAAGCCGATGGCGGCCAGGCCGGAGGCGCACGCCACAAGCATGCCGGTAAGGAACCCCGCGTCTATGACGGACGGATTGGCGGCAAGCTCCGGAACCTTCACCAGCGCCGCTCCCAGAATGATCGGGGCCGAAAGCAGGAAGGAAAAGCGCGCCGCGCCTTCGCGGGTCATCCCCAAAGCCAGCGCCGTCGTCATGGTCACGCCGGAGCGCGAAACGCCGGGAATGATGGCCAGCGCCTGCGACAAGCCGATCAGAAAGCTGGTTCGAAGCGAAATATTTTCCACATCGATTTGTTTCTTTCCCCTTCGATCCGCCGCGTAAAGAAGCGCGCCCAGAACCATCAGCATACCGGCAATTAAAACAGGCTGGCGGAAAATCGTTTCGGCGGCATCCTCGAGCATAAAGCCGATCAGCGCGCCTGGAATCGTCGCCAGCACCAGATACCAGAAAAGCTTCCCTTCCCTCTCTCTGGGCTTTGTAAACCCATGATGCAGCAGTTTGAGCCAGTCCTTCCGGAAATAGATGACCACGGCGATCAACGTGCCGAAATGCAGGGCAATGTCAAACGTAAGGCCAAAGTATGCCCAGTTCATCAACCAGGGCACCAGCACCAGGTGCGCGGAACTGGAAATGGGAAGAAATTCTCCCAGCCCCTGAACAAAACCCAAAACGACTGTTTGTACCATATCCATGACGGCCCCGTTCGATGTTCATATTTGCTGCGTTGCCTTAACTGATAAATTCGATTTTGTCCACCCCTACCGGGCAGGAAACAGCGGAAAGAAGTCCTCGCGTCCTTTTGTGATAAAACAGGATCCTGACGGGTCAAGCTTCCATCCTTTTGCTTTTTTTGATCCGGAAGGCTTCAAAGCGGGCGGACCGAGCCGCCTGATCATTTCTTTCAATCCGTTGAATATTTCATTGAAAGAAAAACGCCGGAAAGGTTGGCTTGCGCAGGGTGGACCTCACTGGTCTTTCGCGATATGCTCAATAATATCATTGTTTTATAAAATATCACCTCCTGGTCTGCATTTTTGGCACGGGTTTTTCATTAGGAATAAGGCGAAAGAAACAAAAAAAACCCTTGAAGGAGGAAACAGATCATGAAGAAGACCTTAGGAACAATCGTAGCGGCGGCGGCAGTGGTTCTTTTGACGGCAACTTTTGGATTTGCAGAGTATGCGGCGGCAGGGGCGGCCCAATTCCCGTATTTTCAGCTGGGCTGCCTGATTGTGGGCGGACTGATTATGGTCAGCCTGAAGAGGAAGTATAACAAGATGTACACGGCGGAAGTCGTCGGCGCCTTCGCTCTTTACACTCTTCTGATGGCGCTCTTCACCAATCCGGTGATTGACGCAGTGAAAAACATTGTGACATAATCAAAAGCAGCAGCAGGTGAAGTAACCGCCGTCCGGAACACAACTTTCATGATCTGTCATATAGAACGCCCCCTCAGGTTCCCACAACTGAGGGGGTTTTTTTGAGTTGAAAACCTGAAACATAATCCTTGATTTTCAAACCGGCTTGGGATAGAAGGCACCAACATCAAATACAGGGACTCCCCTTGCTCCCGAACTGAATCGGGGGCTTTAGAGCCGAAAGGAGGAAAGATTGAAGAGATACGAAGTTATCGCTATTGTCAAAACGGATGTGTCGGAAGAAGACCTGACCGCCATCATGGAGCGGTCCTCCAACATCATCACCGAACGCAAAGGAGTCATCGCCAAAGCTGAGAAATGGGGCAAACGGCGGCTGGCCTACGAAATCAAAAAACAAAAAGACGGATTTTATTTTTACATCGACTATGCCGGCGACGGTTCCATCGTGGCCGAAATGGAGAGAAATTTTAAAATCGACGACCGGATTCTGAAATTCATGACGGTCGCCAAAGAAGGCGCCGTAACCCGTGAGGGCATCGATGCCGAGATCGCCGCCGCGGAAGCAAAGCGCACGCAGATCCGCATCGAAACGGACAACACGGCCGCCGCGAAAGAGGAAAAGGCGGCAGGGGATGCAAGACCTGCGCGGCCGACCTTCCGCAAAGCCCCGCACCGGGAAGACAACACACCGAAAGGAGAATAATCATGGCTGCACCCAACGGCGAAAGACCATCCCGTCCGCCTCAGAGAAAGTTTTTCCACAGAAAGAAATTCTGCCGGTTCTGCACGGACTCCAACGTAAAGATTGATTATAAAAATCCGGTGATTCTCAACAACTTTGTCACGGAGCGCGGCAAAATCATGCCCCGAAGGATCACGGGCAACTGCGCTTATCACCAGAGAGAGCTGACCGTGGCCATTAAAAGAGCCCGCACGATCGCCATCATGCCTTTTGTCACCGCGGAAGGCAGATAAACCCGTTTTTTACAACCGCCGGCCGGTTTTATTCTGTTGAAGGAGAACCGGCCGGTTTTTATTGACCCGGCACACCGTTTCACTGATCAGGATCATTGCCATTTTTTTCATCGCGGGCCGCTAATTTGACAATATTGAATTTATCGTTTTTTCAAAATTCCTTTCTCCGGCTTCTGCTCACCATCACACTTTTTCTGGCGGCCTCCCTTCTTCCCTTTGCCGGACTCGTTTTCCTGTTGTTTCTCCCGCTGGTTCTGTATGTCCTGTGCTTCCTTGCCGATCCCGGAAAAACACTCATCGCCTTTCTTGCCTCGCTTTGCGTCGTGACCATCCTCCTGTGGGCCCTGAATGCGTCCGCGTCTGCGCCGGCCCTGGCGGCGGCCGGGTTCGCCGGAATGCTGATGTTTTGGACCGTCCAAAAGCGCTTCTCCGTCGAAGGGGTTGTCCTTCTGCCGTCCCTTCTTTTGGTGGGCGCAATCGCTTTATATTTTATTTACGGCGGCATGCAACTTTCCATAACTCCCTGGCAACTGGTTGAAAAGCGCATTCAGGAGGCGGTGGAACTCAACATCCGCCTCTACAGTCAATTTCCTCTAAATGCTGAAGAAATTCAAGAAATTACAAACAGCAAGCCGCAGATGATTTCGCTGTTCACGATGATTTTCCCCGCCCTTTGCGTCATAGCGGCCGTATTCACCATCTGGATCAATCTGCTTGCCGCGGGCAGGCTGCTGAAAGGCCGAGGCATTTTGCCGGCCCCGCTTTCGGCCCTATCCGAATGGAGCGCGCCCGCCTGGCTGGTCTGGATTTTTATTGCCGCGGGAGGCATGAGCGCCGTCCCAATGGCCCCCGTCCGCTTTTCGGGCGTCAATCTTTTTCTTGTCGCGTCATTTATTTATTTTCTGCAAGGCCTTGCTATTGTTAGTTTCTTCTTTCAACATCGAAACATCTCCCCTTTTTTCCGCTTTCTTGCTTATTTTTTAATTGCGATTCAACAAATGCTTATGATAGCAATAGCTGCCGTGGGGCTCTTCAATCTCTGGGTTGATTTTCGCAAATATCTCCGCAAAGACCGGACAACAGACTGACGATGCACGACAGGAGGTTTGACCATGAAGGTGATTTTAATTCAAAACGTGCCTTCCCTGGGCAAAGCCGGAGACTTGGTCAAAGTCAACGACGGCCACGCCCGCAATCTGCTGATTCCAAAGGGTCTGGCCGTTGAGGCGGACCATAAAAACATCAAGGCCTTCGAACTGGCCAAAAAAAACATTCTGCAAAAGACACAGAAAGAAAAGGAGGGCGCACGGGATCTGGCCTCCCGCTTAAGCCAGGTGACGCTGACGCTATCGCGCAAAGTAGGCGATCAACACAAGATCTTCGGCTCGGTCACCTCCAAAGACATCGAAGCCGCTCTTCGGGAAAAGGGATTTTCCGTGGACCGGAAAATGATTGTGCACGATGAGCCGATCAAATCCTTGGGAGAGTTCAAGGTTCGCATCAAACTGCACCCGGGCGTTGAAACGGAAATCAAGATCATTGTTGCCGGCGAAGAATCATGAAAGACATCGATCCTTCCTTATACAAACTGCCGCCTCAGAACATAGAGGCCGAACAGTCCATTCTGGGCAGCATTCTGCTGGAGAACAGCGCCATCAACGCGGCGCAGGAAATCCTGAACAAGGATGATTTTTACAGCGAAGCGCACCGGAAGATTTTTTCCGTCATCGAGCAGCTGGCCGACAAAAATGAGCCGGTTGACCTGATCACGCTCGGCAACGCCCTGAAGGACAAGACCCTGCTGGATTCGGTCGGCGGCATCGCCTACCTGGCATCGCTGGTGGACAACGTCCCCTCGGCCGCCAACGTGGCCAATTACGCAAAGATCGTGAAGGAAAAGGCGATTCTGCGCGGCCTGATCGGATCCGCCACCGAAATCATCAACAGTTGCTATGAGACGGACTCCGACGTCGATCAGGTGCTGGATAAAGCCGAACACCGCATTTTTGAAATTTCCGAAAACAAGGTGCGGACGTCTTTTTATCCGATCAAAGATATCGTCCGGGAGAGCTTCCGGGCCATCGAGGATTTGTTCACCCGCAAGGAACTGATCACCGGCGTCGCCACCGGATTCGATAAAATCGACGACATGACTTCCGGCCTGCAGGCTTCCGATCTGATCATTGTCGCCGGACGCCCCAGCATGGGCAAGACCGCCTTCGCGCTCAATATCGCCCAACACGCCGCAATGGAAACCCAGACGCCGGTGGCCATTTTTTCGCTGGAAATGTCCAAGGAGCAGCTCGCTTTCCGCCTGCTCGCCTCTGAAGCCAGGGTTGATTCCCAGAGGCTCCGCAAAGGATTCCTGGGCGAAACCGACTGGCCGAAGCTGACGGCGGCGGCAGGCAGGCTCTCCGAAGCGCCGTTATACATTGACGACACACCCGCCATCACCGTTCTGGAAATGAAAGCGAAGTCCCGCCGCCTGAAAGCGGACCGCGATCTGGGACTGATCGTCGTGGACTATATCCAGTTGATGCGCGCCCAGGGCAACCAAAATTCCCGCGAGCAGGAAATCTCCGAAATCAGCCGCTCGCTCAAAGCGTTGGCCAAAGAGCTCAAGGTGCCCGTGATCGCGCTTTCCCAGCTCAACCGCAAGGTGGAAGACCGTCCCAACCGGCGGCCGCAAATGGCGGATTTGCGGGAATCCGGCGCCATTGAACAGGACGCGGACGTGATCGCCTTTATCTACCGGGATGAGGTGTACAACAAATCCGATGACAACCCGGACAAAGGCGTCGCCGAAATCATCATCGGCAAACAGCGCAACGGCCCTACCGGCCTGGTGAAGCTTGCGTTCCTGGACCGGTTCACCACTTTTGAAAATCTGGCGCGTCCGGATGGACCGTCGTAAAAGACGAAGCGCGTCCGAACGGCAACATGCATGGATGGGGTGCGGATCACATGAGGCCCAAAGAAGTCATCGTCAATGATCGGATGCAAAAGGGTTACCGATACGTTCTGACCAAACCGGCCGGAAGAGATTTTGACCCGGACTTCAAGCCGGAACTGACGCCCAAACAAATGCTGGAAATCGGCGTCTTCGGCGGAAAATACATGACGGACTGCCGCAGGGAATTTCCCGCCTCCTGGTTTGCCAAAGCCAGACTCTCTCCCGAACGCCATGATCCGAAGCTCAACTGCTTCGGCGTCAACGCCTCCAAACCCCTCTCCTACTGGGTGGCCAAAGGCTGGATTCATCCCGACGATCCCCGGGGCTGGTTTCAGTGGTACTGCCGCTATTACTTGGGCCGCCGCCGCCCCGATGATGAAAGACAAATCAAACGCTGGAGCGCCATGCAGCGGCACATCTCCCAACTCACCAAAAACTGCCCCGCGGGCGATCTTTCCTGCCGCCGCAAACAGCGCCAGGCCCTGCTCCACTGGGCGTACGACAGCAGGAAAATGTAAGATATCTAACGGCGAGGCAACGGCGCTTCTTTCGTGCAAAGGATGCGCCGTTTTTCGGGAGCGTCATTACCGTTCAGAATTTCGGCGATTTCTTCTGTTTCTGTCCCCACGGACACATCATTCTGACGGAAGCTGCTCCCTTCAAAAAGATCAGGACAAACGTAATACTGATCTGTCATGATAAGCCTGTCGAACCATGGGGCGTTATATCATACGGGCTTCTCGCAGGCGCATACGGCAGAAAAAGGGACAACCATTTTTCTTTCAGACGCGGCGGTCAGGCCCGCCTGACTTCCAATGTAAATGGACTTCCCCTGCAGCCGTGCCGGCTTGAAGATTTACAGGGCCTATTATCAAGGAATCGCTATCCCGGTTATTTCGTTCGCTCACTATCGCATGTGCCCCATAATCTTCTGGCTAAGTTCATTCTTGACAATAGTAAACAATGTGTTTACTATGAAACTATGATTAAATCGTTTCGATGCCGTGAAACGGAGAAAATATTCCGCAGAGAACGCTCCAGCAAGTTTCCGGGCGATATTCAGCAGAGGGCTTTTATGAAGCTCAACGCCCTGGATGCAGCAGTTAAAATTGAAGACCTCCGCCTGCCGCCGTCTAACCGATTGGAAGCCCTGCGGGGGAAAAGGCATGGACAGTGGAGCATCCGAATCAACGATCAATGGCGGATTTGTTTTGTCTGGCAAAAAGATCATGCCGAAAAAGTTGAAATTGTCGATTATCATTAAGGAGCAAGGTTATGTTGAAAAAACGGATTAAACCGGTCCATCCGGGAGATTATTTAAAAGAGCTGCTGGACGAGCTGGAAATATCCCAGTACCGGCTGGCCCATGATCTGGGAGTTGGGACCATGAGGATAAACCATGTGGTCAACGGCAAGCGTCCGGTTAATGCGGAACTGGCATTGCGATTGGGCAGGTATTTCAGCCAGGAACCACGCTACTGGATGAATCTGCAAAGCCGGTATGACATGGATATGGCAGAAGATGCTCTTTCCGATCAGGTATCCCATGAAGTTCAGCCGCTGAGAATGGCGGGATAATGCTGCCTACGTTAGCGTAAACCATGTTCCCGGGTATGTAAAAAAAGGGCGCTCCTTTTGGGGGAGCGCCCTTTTGGTTTAAAGGGGATGGAAAATTATCCGCCCAGTTTCTCGCTGGCGATTCTCATGGAGTAGAAGGAGCGGTACACGAAAATCAGGGCAATCAGCAGGAAGACAACCGCCAGACCAATCTTCAGGTTCTGGTTGGTCATGGTCACCGCGATTTCCGTAGCCAGAAGACCGAACAGGGTCGTGAATTTGATGACCGGGTTCAAAGAAACCGAAGAGGTGTCTTTGAAGGGGTCGCCGACGGTGTCGCCGACCACGCTGGCTTCATGCAGCGGGGTGTTTTTCATCTTGAGATCCACTTCAACAATCTTCTTGCCGTTGTCCCAGCAGCCGCCGGCGTTGGCCATGAAGATCGCCTGGAACAGACCGAAGAAGGCGATGCCGATCAGGTAGCCGATGAAGAAGTAGGGGTTGAAGAACGAAAGGGCCAGACACATGAAGAAGATCACGATGAAGATGTTGATCATCCCCTTCTGAGCGTACTGGGTGCAAATCTGAACGACTTTCTTGGAATCCTGAATCGAGGCTTCCGCCTTGTCCAGATTGATGTTCTTCTTGATGTACACAACGGCCTGATAAGCGCCGGTGGTCACGGCCTGCGTGGAAGCGCCGGTGAACCAGTAAATGACCGCGCCTCCCATGATCAGGCCCAGGATAATCTCAGGCTGAACCAGGGACAGCTTGGAAATGACCTGGCCGAAGAGACCTTCGAGCAGGATGATGATGCCGAACACCATGGTGGTGGCGCCGACAACGGCGGTTCCGATCAACACGGGTTTGGCCGTCGCTTTGAAGGTATTGCCCGCGCCGTCGCCGGATTCCAGATAGTGTTTGGCCAGCTCAAAGTCGGGAGCGATGCCGTACGCCGCTTTGACGACGTCTTTGGCATCCTTGCGGGATTCGATCATGGACAGTTCATAAATGGACTGCGCATTGTCGGATACCGGACCGAAACTGTCCACCGCGATGGTGACGGGGCCCATGCCCAGGAAACCGAAGGCCACCAGACCGAACGCGAAAACCGGCGCCGCAAAGGTGAATGCCGGGGGCATCAACGCCATAACGGACGCATTCTTGGAAACCATGTAAGAGACAAACATCAGAAGCACAACCACCATTCCCAGCCAGAAACCGGAGAAGTTCCCCGCGACGAAACCGGACAGGATGTTCAGAGAAGGCCCGCCCTGTTTGGAAGCGTTGACGACTTCTTCGCAGTGACGGGAAGAGGTGCTGGTGAAGATTTTGGTGAATTCGGGAATCAACGCGCCGGCAATGGTTCCGCAGCTGATGATCACCGACAGAGCCCACCACAGGTCTGCGTATTTGGGATCAAGGTCATTTGCGTTCAGCAGGAAATAACTTGCCGCAAAGGTAACGCCGATGGAAACGATCGAGGTAATCCAGACCAGGTTGGTCAGCGGATGCTCGAAATTGAATTCTTTCTTTCCGGCAAAAGCAGCGGTGCTGATGCCGTTGTTGACAAAGTAGGAAACCAGAGACGTCAGGATCATGAGGATTCTCATGGCGAAAATCCAGATGATCAGCTTGCCGCCCATTTCGGGGTTGCCGGCCAGAGCCAGTGCCAGGAAGGTGATCAGCGCGACGCCGGTAACGCCGTAAGTTTCAAAACCATCCGCCGTGGGGCCGACGCTGTCACCCGCGTTGTCGCCCGTACAGTCGGCGATGACGCCGGGGTTTTTCGGGTCGTCTTCGGGAAGATGGAAGACGATCTTCATGAGGTCGGAACCGATGTCGGCGATCTTCGTGAAGATACCGCCGCAGATACGCAGCGCGGAAGCGCCCAGCGATTCACCGATCGCGAAACCGATGAAACAGGGGCCGACCAGTTCTTTCGGGATATAACCCAGGATCATGATCATGAAGAACAGTTCGATGCTCACCAGCAGAAGGCCGACGCTCATGCCGGAACGCAGGCAGATATTGACGATGTTGAGGGGATTGCCGGAAAGCGACGAGAAAGCAGCGCGGGAGTTGGCAACCGTATTAATGCGGATACCGAACCAGGCCACCGAGTAGGAGCCCAGAATACCCAGAATCGAACAGACCAGGATGATCACGATTTCGCCGGCAGGCATTCCGGACAGACCGCCAAAATAGTAAATCATACAAATGGCAATCAGGATCCATAAACCGATAAGGAACTTGCCCTGCTGGAACAGGTAGGTTTTGCAGGTTTCCCAGATCGTCTGGGAAACATCGAGCATCGCCTGATGGGCCGGCAGGTTCTTGGTCTGTACATACTGCATCACACCGAAAATCAACCCGATAATGCAGATGACCAAGCCGACGTTCAGAATCATCATGCCGGAAAGGGCGCCGCCCATAAAACTGACCTGACTTAAGTCCGGCAGTTTGATGTCCGCTTCACTGGCCAGGGCCGCGCCAGCGGAAAGCAGAACCAGCAAACCGCTCAGTAAAAATGTCCAAATACTTCTTTTGTTTCTAAACATTCACTATTCCTCCTTTTTTAGAAAATCTATATTTTTTGTCTGGTACTTGCTTATCGCTTTCTGCAGACCGTTCAAAACAATTTCAGCGCTCGCATCGGCCGCGCGATGAATCACTTCCGGCAGCATAACCTGCTCCTCCTTCCGGAAGGGCTCCAAGACATAACCCTCAATTCGGGATTTGTCAACTGGTTTGCCAATACCCAGTCTCACCCGCATAAAACCGGAAGTTCCCAAGTTAGACTCGATAGATGCCAGTCCTTTATGACCGGCGGTTCCCCCACCCGCCTTCATCCGCACAGCCCCGTAGGGCAGGTCGAGATCATCGTGAATAACGATGAGATTGCTGATTTCCGTTTTAAAGAACGACTGCAACTGCTTTACCGCAGTACCACTCAAATTCATGAATGTCTGGGGCTTGGCCAGAAGAACATTTTTACCTTCAACGGTCCCTTTACCCCACAACGCATTGAAACTCTTCTGTTTTAAATCAACTTTCCACCTGGCAGCCAGAAGGTCGGCCACCATAAACCCGATATTGTGGCGGGTGAATTCGTAGCGTTTCCCCGGATTTCCCAGTCCGACAACCAGATAAACCACTTGTCCCCTCTCTTTTTGAAAACGGAAAAGATATTTTCCAAAGCTGAAGAGACGCATGATCTCCCGTATAATTCCTCTGTTCCCTTATTTCTTTTCCTTTTCCTTCTTTTCTTCTTTCGCCGGTTCCGCGGCGGCGGCAGCGCCTTCCGCAGCTTCAGCACCTTCCGCGGCAACGGCTTCGGCGGATTCAACCTTGGCCACCCGGACGGCGGCGACGGACACGACAGCGGCGTCCGGCGGATCCAGATGGGTCAATCCCTCAGGAATGACGATATCTTTCACTTTCAGGGAATGGCCGATTTCAAGAGCTGAAATATCGACATCGATGTGGTCGGGCAGATCGGTCGGCAGACACAACACCCTGACGTCTCTTTTGATATGCTGGAGTTCCCCGCCGTTTTCCACGCCGACGGCCTTGCCGGTAAAGTTCAGTTCGACGTCAAAGGCCAGCTTCTTATTCATATCCACTTCATAAAAATCCGCGTGATAGAATTTCCCGCTCAGGGGCTGGATCTGCAATTCCTTGATCAGGGAAAGCTTCTCGATTTTCTTGCCGCCGTCATCAATCAGCAGCTTGATAAAGGCGTGGTCTTTCTTTTGCTTGTGCAGCCTGAACAGGTCGCTGCTTTTCACGGCCAGCGGGATGTTCCCCGTGGCTTTGCCGTAAAAAATGGCCGGCACAAGTCCCTGCTGACGCAGCCTTCGGGCCGGGCCCTTCTTGTGTTCTGTACGGACCTGGGCCGTTAAATCGGTTATTTCCATTTACCCCTTCCCTCCTAAATAAATAATGAACTCACTGAATCGTTGTAATAAATGCGGCGCACCGCTTCGGACAACAGGCCGGACACCGACAAAACTTTTATTCTTTCACATTGGGCCGCCTTTTCACAAAGCGGAATCGTATCCGTCACGACAAATTCCCTGATGGCGGATTTGCTGATGCGATCGATCGCCGGACCGGACAACACCGGATGCGTGCAGCAGACGGATACTTCCAGAGCGCCCGCGTCCGCCAGCGCCTGGGCCGCCTGCACGACGGTTCCCGCCGTATCCACCATATCGTCCAGAATAATGACCCTCTTTCCCTTGATGTTGCCGATAATATTCATGACCTGGGCTTCATTGGGGCCTTCCCTGCGTTTGTCGATAATCGCCAGAGAGGCGCCCAGCCTTTTGCCGAACGCCCGGGCCCGTTCGACGCCGCCGGTATCCGGGGAAACCACCACCGTATCCTCCCTGTAATTTCTTTTCATGTAGTCAATCAACACCGGCGTGGCAAAGAGGTTGTCCACGGGAATGTTGAAGAAGCCCTGAATCTGGCCGGCGTGCAGGTCCATGGACAAAAGGCGGTTGGCGCCGGCCGTCGTAATCAAATCCGCGGCCAGTTTGGCCGAAATGGGCGCGCGGGGCGCCACTTTCCGGTCCTGCCTCGCATATCCGTAGTACGGCACGACGGCGGTGATGCGGTCGGCAGACGCCCTTTTCATGGCATCGATCATAATGAGCAGTTCCATCAGGGTGACATTCACCGGCGTGCAGGTGGACTGGATGATGAAAACATCCATCCCCCGAACATTTTCATCAATCTCCACGCGGGTTTCACCGTCGCTGAAGGTGGTTACATTGGCGTTGCCCAGCGGAACCCCCAGCTTTTCACAGATTTTCCGGGCCAGTTCCCGATTGGCATTTCCGGTAAATACCCTTATTCTTTCAAGCATTTAAATATTTCTCCCAAAGCTTTTCTGGCTGGGGCGGGAGGATTCGAACCTCCGAATGCAGGAACCAAAATCCTGTGTCTTACCGCTTGACGACGCCCCAACGTCTTCGATTTATAATTCAACCGGGCAGTTCTTCGTCAGGGGAGAATTCGTATTTACCCGAGAGTGATTGGGCAAAGAAAACGCGACAGTCTCCGGAAACTTTTTTTTCAATAGCACTCCGCGCTTCTCTGGCCGACTCTTCATCGGCAAAAAGGCCAAATAGCGTGGGACCGCTGCCCGACATCAATGCACCCAGGGCGCCTTCGTTGATCAGCAACTGTTTAAAATCCGCCAATTCGGGATGCATGTTCATCGATACAGCTTCTAAATCATTATGCAATTCCCGAATTACATCACCCAGTGCGTAAAATCGCGGAATGCTATAATTATTTTCTTTTTTTGTCAACGTGAAATTAAGGTTTTCGTAAACCGTTTTTGTGAAAAGGGGAAAGGGGGGATTGATTAAAACCATACTGAGTTTTGGCGTGTTTTCCAGCGCCTGGAGCCTGTCGCCGATGCCGGATGCAAACGCCGTTTGGCCAAAAATAAAAAAAGACACATCCGCGCCGAGTTTTACCCCCAGTTTCATCAGCTCGTCTTTGGAAAGCCCCAGTGAACACAGGTCATTGAGCGCCAGCAGGGTGGCCGCGGCATCCGAACTGCCTCCACCCAGACCGGCCGCCGAAGGAATCTGCTTGGAGAGCGTGATGTCAACGCCGCCCGGATAGCCGGTATGTTCAAAAAGCGCCCGGGCCGCCCGGTAAACCAGGTTTTTTTCATCCGTGGGAAGGTCGGTTCCGGGGCAGGAAAGCGCAATCCCCTCCGGGCGGAGGGAACAGATCAGTTCATCGAAAATGGAAATCTGCTGCATGACGGAAGCCAGATCGTGGTAACCATCCGGCCTCTTTCGCAAAATTCGCAGAAAAAGGTTGATTTTTGCAGGCGCCAGCCTTCGCATTTCAGCCTTTTTCTTTGACATAGCGCATTTTCAGCTCGTAGAGCACTCCCTCGATCAGATTGGTTTCGTTTTTGTCGAGGTTTCCGGCGGTTTTCTTCTGGAGCATATCCAGAATATCGATGGTCTGTTTGGCAGCCGGAAGATTCTTTTCGGCTTTTCCCCCTTCGACCTCCGGAAAATCGCCGAAATGAAACAGAGCGGACGTGGAAAGCGAAATAACAAAATTCGTAAAATTAACAGGTGGATACTCATCCGGTTCTGCCGGAGTTTTTCCGGCCTGTCCCTTCGGTTCCTCCGCTTTTACGGATGCCGGCTCCTCTTTTGCATTAGCATCCGGTTCTTCCGAAAAACGCCTGTCCCTGATGACAAATCCTTCGCCTTTGGTTTCTTCCGCCATAATACCCCCTTATTTTGCAGGGAACGGCCGCGACCGTTCCCTGCTCTTTATCCTTCAGTCTTCAGCCTTCGGTCTTCAGCCTTCTGTCTTCAGCCTTTCTTACTGAACGTGATCGCCCCTTTCGAAACGCCGATGACGATGTGGTCGCCTTCGGCAAATTTGCCTGCCAGAATGTCCATCGCCAGCGGGTCCAAAACAAGCTTCTGCAGCGATCTTTTGAGCGGCCGGGCCCCGTAAACCGGGCTGTAGCCCTCTTCGGCTATATATTTTTTCGCCGCGTCTGTCAATTCGATGGAGAGCTTGCGCTCCTTGAGCCGCCTGTCGATCAGTTCGAGCTGAATGCCGACGATCCGGTAAATGTCGTCAAGCGTCAAGCCGTGGAACATGATGATGTCGTCGATGCGGTTCAAAAACTCCGGCTTGAAGGTCGCGCGCAGCGCTTCCATCGACCGGTTTTTCTTTTCCTCCTCGGAAAGCGACGGATCCTGAATCCACCCGCTTCCGACGTTGGAGGTCATGATCACGACGGTGTTCTTGAAATCCACCGTGCGGCCGTGGCCGTCGGTGAGACGGCCGTCGTCCAGAATCTGCAGCAGGATGTTGAAGACATCCGGATGCGCCTTTTCGATTTCGTCGAACAGCAGGACGCTGTAAGGCTTGCGCCGGACGGCCTCCGTGAGGTAGCCGCCTTCGTCATAGCCCACGTAGCCGGGCGGAGCGCCGATGAGGCGCGCCACCGCGTGCTTTTCCATGTACTCGGACATGTCGATGCGGATCATGGCCTGCTCGTTGTCGAACATGAACTCCGCCAGCGCCCGCGCCAGCTCCGTCTTGCCCACGCCGGTCGGCCCCAGGAAGATGAACGAGCCGATGGGACGGTTCGGGTCCTGCAGGCCGGAGCGCGCGCGCCGAAGCGCCGCCGATACGGCCTCGATTCCGTCGTCCTGACCGATCACGCGCATTCGAAGCCGCTCGTCCATATGAATGAGCTTCTGCACGTCGCTTTCCATCATGCGTGAAAGCGGAATGCCCGTCCAGTTGGAAACCACTTCGGCCACGTCTTCGGCATCGACTTCCTCTTTGAGCATCTGGTTGTTTTTCTGAACGTCCGAAAGCTTCGCCTGCTCCGTCTCCAGCTCCCTGGCAAGCTCCACCATTTTGCCGTAGCGGATTTCGGCCGCGCGCGCCAGGTTGCCTTCGCGCTGCGCGCCCGCTTCCTCCGTCTTCAGCGCCTCCATCCGGCTCTTGATCTGCTGGATCTTTTTGATGATGTCCTTTTCCGACGACCAGTGCAACTTCATCCGGTCCATCTCGCTTTTGAGTTCAGCCAGCTCTTTTTCGATTTTTTCGCGCCGCTCCGTCGCCGCCTTGTCCGTATCCTTCTTGAGCGACTGTTTTTCGATTTCCAATTGAATAATTCTGCGGTCGATCGCATCGATCTCGGACGGCATCGAATCCAGCTCGATCCGGAGGCGCGACGCGGCCTCGTCGATCAGGTCCACCGCCTTGTCCGGCAGGAACCGGTCGGTGATGTAGCGGTGGGAGAGCGTCGCGGCGGCAACGATCGCCGAGTCCTTGATCCGCACACCGTGGTGCACTTCATAGCGCTCCTTGAGGCCGCGCAGAATGGCGATGGTGTCCTCCACCGTCGGCTCCTTGACCAGCACCGGCTGGAAGCGCCGCTCGAGCGCCGCGTCCTTTTCAATGTACTTGCGGTATTCGTTGAGCGTCGTTGCGCCCACGCAGCGCAGCTCGCCCCGCGCCAGCGCCGGCTTGAGCATGTTGGAGGCGTCCATCGACCCTTCCGAGGCGCCCGCTCCGACGACGGTGTGAATTTCGTCGATAAAGAGAATGATCTCGCCTTCGGCGCTCGTGACCTCCTTCAAAACCGCCTTGAGCCTTTCTTCGAATTCACCGCGGTATTTCGCGCCTGCGATGAGCGCGCCGACGTCCAGACCGATCACGCGCTTGTCTTTCAGGTTTTCCGGCACGTCGCCGTTGACGATGCGCTGGGCAAGGCCTTCCACGATGGCGGTTTTGCCGACGCCCGGCTCGCCGATCAGCACCGGGTTGTTCTTCGTGCGCCTCGACAGCACCTGCATGATGCGGCGGATTTCATCATCGCGGCCGATCACCGGATCAAATTTTCCTGTACGGGCCAGTTCGTTGAAATCCTTGGCATAGCGCTCGAGGGCCTGATACTTGCCTTCCGGATTGGGGTCCGTCACGCGCTGATTGCCGCGGATATCGACCAGCGCCTTGAAAATATTGTCCCTCGTAACGCCGTTTTGACGCAGCGTTTTACCCGCCTGCCCTTCCTTCTCCTCGGACATCGCGACCAGCACATGCTCGGCGCTCACGTACTCGTCCCTGAGCTGTGCCGCTTCCGTCATGGCCTGGTCGAACAGCCGGTTGAGACGGCCGCCCAGATACACCTGGCCTGCGCCCGAGCCTCCGACACGGGGCTGCTTTTTCAAATAAGCGTCCAGTTCCCGTTCTATTTTTTGCGGGGATGCCCCCAGCTTCGTCAGAACGGCGGAAACGATGGAGTCTGGCTCCTGTAAAAAACACACCAGCAGATGCTCCGGCTCAATGGCCTGGTGCCCCTGCGAGGCGGCCATCGTCTGGGCGTCCTGAAGCGCTTCCTGCACTTTCAATGTAAATTTATCAAATCTCATGGACTCCCTCCTTCTACTCCACGGGTTTTTCAATCGTCACAAAAAGCTTCCCGTTTTTAAAAATACTGACGTTTCCCGAGGACTGGGAAATCACCATCGCCACCGCATTGGTCACGTTGGTGATGCCCGCCGCGGCGATATGGCGGCTGCCCAGCCCCGACGGAAAATCTTTGCTGTCCAGCGCCGCGCTCAAGTGCCGGCCTGCCGTAACAATCGCTCCGTTGGCCTTGATGATAAACGCGCCGTCAATGGCGGAAAGCTCCTTGATGGTTTCCTCCAGCTCCGGATTCAGAATATTGCGCTGCTCCTCGGAGTATCCTTTAAACGGGTTGATGATCATCTGCCGGGACAACTGCATGACTTTCTCATCGTCCCCCAGCACAAAGATCGTTCCGACCTTCCGGGTTTCCCGCCCCTGAGCGGCAAGCTCACAGGCGATGTTCAACGCCGCGTTGAAAACCTCCGGCTGGACGGAATCCACGACATCGCTGATGTCGTCGGATGTCAGAATTTCAAATTCGCGCCCCACGTCGATGAAAAAGATGCTGTCCGCATACCCGAATTTCGGCACGCCCGACAGGCAGACGATTCTGTCGCCTTTTTTGAACAGTCCGGAAACAATGCCTTTGGCGATCGCGATCTTGATTTTTCCGACGCGGGTCAGATTCACGTCGGGAAGTTCCAGTTTCTTCGCCGTCGGCAGCAGCTTCTCCGGCAATTCTTCGGATTCTCTCATGACGAAAACGAACCGAACCGATTTTCTCTCGTCTTCGGAAAGCTCGGCCAGTTCACCGCGAACATCTACGCACAGGAGAACACAGCCGGCTTTGACCTCTTTCGCCAGTTTAATGGCTGATTCGACCATCGTCTTGTTCACGGATTTCATATCCATAATCCCTGGTTTTTTGAAGGTAGAATAATCATTCGGCGCCCGCCTGTCAAGACGGGGACGGCCGCCCGGGGAAATATTTACTGGAAAATATTTGCTTGACCGCCAATGGACTCTTCGGTATTTTAATAAACCATGTTTTTTTATCGAGGAGGCCAGCACGTTGAAGTTACCCATCTTCACCGGCACTCTGGACTTATACATCGCTGAGATCAATCGCTTCCCCATTTTAACCCCCGAGGAAGAGTTCAAGCTGGCCATGCGCCTGAAGAAAGACAACGATATGGAAGCGGCGGAAAAACTCATCGTTTCCAACCTGCGGTTTGTCGTGAAGATCGCCCACGAATACCGCAGCTACGGCTTCAAACTGGCCGATCTCATTCAGGAAGGCAACATCGGACTGATTCATGCCGTCAAAAAATTCGACCCGGAAAAAGGCTACCGCCTGATTTCCTATGCGGTCTGGTGGATTCGCGCCTACATTCAGAACTACCTGATTAAATCCTGGAGCATCGTCAAGATTGGAACCACGCAGGCGCAGAGGAAACTTTTTTTCAAGTTGAACCAGGCCAGGAAACAGCTGGAAACCATCTCGAAGAAGAATCCCGAATTCAGCGAGATCGCCGATTCACTGGGCGTCAAGGGGTCCGAGGTCGCGGAAATGGATCTGCGGATGGGCGCGCGCGACCTGTCGCTCAATAAGCTTATCGGTGATGACGGCGAAACGTCCCATCTCGATTTCCTCACCCATGACGGCGACAACCAGGAAACATCCGTGATCAAGGACTATGAACGAGAATTGGTTGAACACAATATCGGCGGCGCCTTGGCTACACTCAATGAACGGGAACGCTACATCATCCAGCACCGTATAATGTTGAATAATACGATGGAAATAGAACGTATTGTTAACGAAGAGCAAAATAAAAAAGTAGAAAGCAATGATGAAAAAGAAAGAAGTAGATTCGATAGGATTAGAGCATATAAACAACTCGTTGAAGAAGGGAAAGGCGATGATATTAACCAAATTAATAAAATTGCGCAGAAAGGCGAGACAGTTACATCCGCTAAAGAGGCTATACAAGCAGAAGAAGCAATCCTAAGGAAGGCAAAAGAAGACATTATCGAATTTAAAAGAGCTATAAGGAGTTCTGATAGAGAAGAAAATATTGCAAAAACCCTTCAGGAAATCGGCGACAGATACAACATCCCCCGTGAACTCGTCCGTCAGATCAGGGAACAGGCGCTTAAAGAAGATATTGCAAAAACCCTTCAGGAAATCGGCGACAAATACAACATCACCCGTGAACGCGCCCGCCAGATTGAGAAGCAGGCCCTCAAAAAAGTGCAGCTGGCCCTGCCGCACCTAAAAGAGGATCATTAATCGGTCATTTGGGCCCACGGGGAATAAACGAGAAACCACGCGATTTTCACATACTCTCTGCCCACTTTTTTCCAGTCGGACGCCTTCAGTTCCCAGGCGTTTACCGGGGCCTTTTCGTAGGGCGTCGGCAAAAAACAATGGCCTTCGGATGAACCGAACAGTTTGCCGACCATGATGCGGATGCGCCGCATATGATACGGGGAGCTGACGAAGATCGCCGTCGTCTGACCGGTTTGCCGCATGATTCTTTTCGCCTCGATCAGCTCCAGGTGCGTGTCCTCATAATACGGCGAAGCCTCATCGCCCTGATTCGCATTGAGGCGATCGGGGTCCTTCCGGACGAAAGCGGGCCGGAGCTTACCCCGGTCAACGGTGAAGATCTTTTGATAGGCGGGAATCAGGAGCGTGTCCGCCATCCCCCGGTTCATCAAATCCCTGGCGTAGCGATCCCGGTCGTGAAAAACGGGGCCCAGCAAAACCACGACGGCATCCGCCCGGGCGCAGCCGGTCGAATACGCCAGAAACCGGGGCGCATAAAACACCCCCGCCGCAAGGACGATCATCACCAGCAGCATCATTCCGATGCGCTTTTTAAAGGACCGCCGGGTCATGGGCCGATGCCGTTCCTGTTTCCTTTTTCATAATTTGCTTTTCAGTTCGTTGAGTTTATTGAGCGCGGAAAGCGGCGTCATGGAAGAAACATCCAGCCGGCGAAGCTCTTCCAGAACGACGTCTTCGCTCGGGGCAAACAGATTCAACTGCGGGTTGGCCGGCTTTCGGACATTTTGGCCGCGGGCGATCCGCGGCATGCCGATTTCGTCGAATTCGCCCTTCTCCAGATTGCGCAGAATTTCCCTGGCCCGGGCAATGACGTCCGCCGGAACGCCGGCGATCCTCGCGACTTCGATGCCGTAGCTGCGGCTCGTTCCCCCCTCCATGATCCTGCGCAGAAAAATGATTTTCTCCCCCCATTCCTTGACGGCAATGTTGTAATTTTTCGCGCCTGTCCTGGACGCGGCCAGATCGGTCAACTGGTGGTAGTGTGTGGCAAACAGCGTGCGCATGCCCTGCCCGGCGAAATCGTGAATATACTCGGCCACGGCCCAGGCGATGCTTAACCCGTCAAACGTCGAAGTTCCCCGACCCACCTCGTCCAGAATGACCAGGCTGCGGGGCGTCGCCTCCGTGAGAATCTGCGCCGTCTCCATCATTTCCACCATAAACGTGCTCTGGCCTTTGACCAGGCTGTCCGACGCGCCGATCCGCGTGAAGATTTTATCGACCACGCCGATGCGGGCGCGGGAAGCGGGAACAAAACTGCCCATTTGCGCGAGAAGCACGATCAGGGCCACCTGTCGGATATATGTGGACTTCCCGGCCATGTTGGGCCCGGTAATGACGAGCAGGCGGTTTTGCCGCAAATCCAGCAGCGTATCGTTGGGCACAAACCCTTCCTTTTTGAGGGCCGCTTCGACCACCGGATGGCGGCCGTCCTGAATGTCGATGACGTCTCCGTCATCGATTTCCGGCGAGACGTAGGCATGCTTTTCGGCCGCTTCCGCCAGCGCGCAGGTCGCATCGATCTCGGCCACGCGAAAAGCGTTGTGCTGAATTTCAGGAATATCCGGCAGCAGGCTTTCGCGAAGCGCGACAAACAGTTCATTTTCGCGCCCGCGTATTCTTTCTTCCGCGTGCAGCACCGTCTGTTCGAATTCCTTCAATTCCTGATTGATGTAGCGCTCCGCGTTGACCAGCGTCTGCTTGCGCACGTAGGAGTCCGGCACCAGCGCGGCGTTGGCTTTGGTCACTTCGATATAGTAGCCGAACACGCTGTTGTAGCCGATTTTGAGGGAATGGATGCCCGTGGCCTGCCGCTCTTTGACCTCCAGCGCGGCAATCCATTTTTTGCCGTCGGCGCTGATGGAGCGCAGGCGATCCAGCTCTTCGTCAAAGCCCGCGGCGATAAATCCCCCGTCCTGCGTGCGGGCGGGAGGATCGGCGACAATCGCGCGGGAAAGCAGCGAAACCGTCGCGGACATGTCCGTCATGTCTTTGCGCAAGGCGATCAGAGCGGGCGCGGTAAATTCTTCCAACCCGGATCGCAGGCCGGGTAAAACGGCAAGAGACGTTTTCAGCGCCACGAGGTCGCGCGGCGTCGCCGCCATGAGCGCAACGCGTCCGGCCAGCCTTTCCAAATCATAGACGCCGGATAGAATCTTGCGCAGGCCTTCCCGCGCCGCGTGGCTGTTTTTGATTTCCGCCACGGCCGCCAGCCGTCCGCGGATTCTTTCGGGCGACGTGAGCGGATAGGCCATCCACCAGCGCAGCCGTCTGGCCCCCATCGGCGTCAGGGTTTCATTGATCAGTGAAAAAAGAGAGCCGGCGCTTCTGCCGTCCTGAAGGGTTGCGAAGATTTCCAGGTTTCGGCGCGCGGCCTCGTTGAGCATCAGATAATTCCGGGGCGCATATTCCCGAATGGCGGAAATATGGCCGGCGCGAACCTGCTGCGTGGCCTTCACATAGCGCAGAATCTCGGCGGCGGCGATTTTCGCCGCGGGAAGCTTGTGAAGGCCTGATTTTTCCAGCACCGAAGGCGCGAGCTCCCTCTCCAGAATTTCATCCGCCTGCCCGGGCTCAAAGCCGGCCGCGTCAATCGTATTGACGCAAACGGACGGCATCTGGGCCTCCAGCATTTTGACCAGCACCGGATCGGGAAAGGTCCCGGCGACCAGCAGTTCCCGAAAGACCAATCCGCCCGCGGCGGCGAGAAGCGCTTCGCGGCCGGGGAACTCGCCGATGTAAAATTCACCGGTGGAAAGATCCAGAAACGCCAGGCCCAGCGCATCGGGGCCGGCGGTCAGGCAGGCCAGATAATTGTTTTCTCCCGCTTTCAGGTTCTCCTCGTCCAGAACCAGCCCCGGCGTGATCACGCGGACAACCTCGCGCCGGACGATGCCTTTGGCGCTTTTCGGGTCCTCTACCTGTTCGCAGACGGCTACTTTGTAGCCCTTTTCCACGAGCCTTGTGATGTAGGCGGAAGCGGCGTGATAGGGAACCCCGCACAGCGGCACGGCGTCTTTACTGGACTTATTGCGGGAGGTGAGCGTGATTTCCAGAAGCGGCGCGGCCGCAAGCGCGTCTTCGAAAAACATCTCGTAGAAGTCGCCCATGCGGTAAAACAAAATGCAGTCCGGATATTTTTCCTTGATTTCGACGTACTGCTTCATCGCCGGGGTAAGATTGAACGTTGCGTCTAGCGCCATTTCCCGTCATCCCCCCGCTCCAGATCGATCACGTCGGGTTTCCCGTGATGGACGATGGGTTGCTGATAAATGAAACGGTTGGCCAGCCAGCTGGCGATGCTGATCATCAGGGCGCCGAGAAACGCCCAGAAAAAACCGTCAATCTCCAGACCCGGCACGAAATAGGCCACCAGAAGCAGCATGAGGGCATTGAGCACAAAGGCAAAAATCCCCAGCGTCAGCACCGTCAGCGGCAGGGTCAAAAGAAGCAGGACGGGACGAAGGAAGGTGTTCAGAATTCCCAGAATCGCGGCAGCTAGAAAGGCCGTCGGTACGGAAGCCACATGAATGCCGGAAAGGAGGCTGGACGAGAGGAGAATGGCCGCGGTAATGACCAGCCACCGCGTGAGAAGAATCGTCATGAATGTTCCCTGAAACATCGCCATCTTGCTCCTCGCTAGGGCGTGTCGTCCATCACGGTCTTTTTTGACTTCAGAAAGACCCAGGTGATGCTGAGCCCGCTCATCCAGGATGTTTTCGTCTTGACCAGGGGGCTGTCCTCGAAAACCGCGCCCTGCAGAAAATCGGCGCTGACAAACGCATGAAAGCGAAAAGACTTATAATTTTTCCCCAACCCGACGGTCAGCGTGGAGCCGCTGTAGCCCGCGCCCGCATCGTAGGCCGGACGCCAGGCCGTGGCGTACGCAGGATCCACGTTGTAAAAATATTGATGGTAGCCGCGGTCGCCGAACATCGGACCTGTGGAGACGCCCAGATACAAACCCGTCCCAGGAATCACGTCGCCTTTTTCAAAGTTCAATCGGGGGGAAAATACCCATCCCTCATGGCGCACGGAACGAAAATCGGTTGAAAAAACCGCGCGCACCGGAAAGGCCAGGCTCAGCCGATGCCAGTTTTCGCGGGAGTCGAGCAGTTTCACGCGCAGCGCGGGGCCAAATTCAAACGTGGGATCCAGGTCCTCCATGCCGCGGCGCGCGTCATTGTCGTCGCTCTTCACGGGCACGGCGCCGTAGCCGCTCGCGTCAAGGGTTACGCGGTCGGTTTTGAAAAGCCGCGCGGTGAGCCTTTTGTCTTCCAGGCGAAAAATGCCGCCCCGGTAAACGGCGTAGGGAAAAGGCAGCAGGTACGGCCGCGTTTTGTCCGATCCCCGGTAATCCGGCATCATCAGAAAACCGCCGCCTGCGCCCACCTCCCACAAAGGTTTCTGGGCGCCTGCAGTCTGTTGCGGCAGCATCAGCAAAACAATCGCCAACAGAATTCGACCATGCGTCATCATGAACGCCCAACCCTAGCGGTCAAAAGTCGTAAACTGCTCTTTTTTCGCCGCGCAAACCGGACATTCCTCCGGCAATACCCCGTCCGCCACATAACCGCAGACCTTGCAGACATGATAAACGGTTTGGCGCTCTTCCATGAAGTGGTTCATGGCCTGTTTGTAGAGCTTGGCGTGTGTTTCCTCCACGTCGCGGCTCTGGCTGAAGTGCAGAAGGGCCTGCTTGTCGCCCGCCTGCTCCGCCATCTTTACAAAGCGGTCATAGGCGATTTCCGCCACCGTTTTTTCCGACTCGAAGCTTTCCGCAAGGTTTTCTTCCGTCGTTTTGATCTCCTTGAGCACGCGCAGCGCCCGTTTGCCGTGAATCTCTTCCGAAAAAGCAATCACGCGAAAAAGGCGCGCGATCTGCGGATAGCCTTCCTGATCGGCTTTTTCCGCGAACATTTTCAGCCGCAGGACGGCTTTCGCCTCGCCGACGTAGGCCTCTCGAAGCGCTTCCCGAATCTTTTCATCCATCGCTTACCCCCTTTCCTGAAAAATACTTATTCCGGCTTGAACTCGCTTTTATCGGCGCCGCAAACCGGACAGGTCCAGTCCGCGGGAAGCTTCTCAAACGGCGTTCCGGGGGGAATTCCACCTTCTTCGTCTCCCTGGTCCGGATCATAAACATACCCGCATACATCGCACACATACTTTTTCATGATTCGCCTCCTTGAATGGTCTTATTTCTGGGACAGTCTTTTGGCCAGTTCCGACGCAACGGTCCGACCCAGCTCATGGCATTTTTCAAGCGCTTCCGGACCCGGCACATGCCGGACGGAAACCGTTTCGGCCACCACGTCCACTTTCATTCCTTTGAGGGCCGTTTCCAGATCTTTCACCGACTCTCCGCTCCAGCCGAAAGAGCCGAACACCGCGCCGATCAGATTGACCGGTTTGAGCCCCCGGATATAGGTCATGACATCCGCCATCTGCGGCAGCATATTGTTGTTGAGCGTGGACGAACCAACGATCAGCGCCCCCGCCTCCAGCAGTTCAAAAATAACCTCGCTGCGGTGCGCTTCGTTGAGGGAAAGAATTTTAACGGACACACCCGCCTGCGCCAGGGCCTCCGCAATGGCTTTGGCCATGCTTTCGGTCGAATGCCACATGGTCGCATAAACCACCACCGCCTTGTTGGCCGGCTTCTGCACAGCCCATTTCTTATACCGGTCGAGGATGAACCCCAGATCCCTGCGCCACACCGGTCCGTGATCCGGCGCAATGGTCCTGATTTCCCAGCCCGTCGCCGCCACCTTTTCCAGCGCTTTGAGAACTACCGGCGAATAAGGCAGAACGATGTTGGCGTAGTATGTGGCGGCCTCGTATTCCAACATGTCGGCCGGCAGTTCGTCGGCGAAGCGCTCGAACGTCGCCAGGTGCATGCCGAAGGCGTCCTGCGAAAACAGCAGGCCGTCTTTAGCCAGAAACGTAAACATCGAATCCGGCCAGTGAATCATTCGCGTTTCCATGAAGGTCAGCTCCATATTGCCCAGGGAAAGCGTCTCTCCGTCGCGGACCGCCTGAATAACATAATCGTTATGAAGAATCTCTCCCAGGTTTTTCACGCCGGCGGCGGAGGCAAACACTTTTGAGGGCCGGACCCGTCCGACCACTTCAGAGAGACATCCGCAATGGTCCTGTTCGGAGTGATTGGAAATAATGTAGTCGATTTTGGCTGGATCGATGACGGATGCAATCCGCGCCAGCATTTCCTCCAGGAAGGGCTTCTTGACGGTGTCGATCAGCGTGATTTTATCCGCCAGGATCAGGTAGGCATTGTACGTGCTTCCGTGGGGCGTGGTGTAGCCGTGAAAATCACGAATCGACCAGTCGATGGCGCCCACCCAGTAAACATGGTCGCTCACTTGTATCGCGGAATAGATGTCGGTCATGAAGGGTCACCTCGGAAAATGATTTGTGAGGGAGTAATATAAGGTTTACCGCCGGATCGTCAACCCTTATTTGATCATGGAGCATCCCGCGTCAAAAGCCTTCAGATTTAAAGCATATTTTTCCGGAGAAAGGGTTTTGCGAATCTCTTTTGCGAACATCCGACGGTCGATGGGCAAAAGGCCCGTCCCGGCCAGCGCGCCGATCATGACGATATTGCTGAGCACGGGGTTGCCCAGGACAAGGCCTATGGCCGTGGCGTCAAAGATCCAGCACCGGGCCGTCAATCGCGCAAAGGCCTCATGAATCGTTTCCTCGGAAGGGTAGTCGCGTTCGCCCGTGATCACCCCCATGGGATCGATCGAACGGGCATTGGAGATGAGCGAGACGCCGGGATTCCCGTACACCGTCAAAACCCGAAGAGCTTCCAGCGGCTCCAGCGCCACGATCACATCCGCGCCGCCTTTGGGAATCTGCGGACTTTTCACCGCGTCGGGGGAAATGCGCAGATGGCTCATGACCGACCCGCCGCGCTGCGACATACCGAACGTTTCGCCGATGGTCACGACATAGCCCGCGTCCACCAGCATGCCCGCCAATGCCCGGGATGCCATGACATTGCCCTGTCCGCCCACGCCGGTGAGAATCAGGTTTTTGGTGAGTCCGGAGTTTTTGTTTTTCATACACAATTCCCGAAAATACAACGATACGCTCCTCCCCGCTCCGTCGGGACGGGGAGCCGTCCAATCATCCGCCGGAAGCGAAAGCGGACGCGACCGGCGTTTTTACAATAGCCTTCTGCGGACAGATCGAAGCGCAGACGCCGCAGCCTGCGCAGACCACCTCGTCAATCGCCGCTTTCTTCTTTTTCCGGTCCCAGACGAGTGCCGGGCAGCGGAAAATCCTTGTGCACAGACGGTTGCAGCCGCAGGCGTCCCCCAGACACAACTCTTCGTCCACCTTCATCTCGAATGTTTTTTTTCCCTTTTTTTCAGGGCTGAGCGCGCAGGCCTGGCGCAGAATCAGCACTTTGAGCAAACCTTTTTCGGCCAGAAAATCCGTCAGAACCGCGCCGGTTGCCGCAAGGTCAAACGGGTCGCAAACCGTCACCTTCGCGCCGATGGCCCGGCAGACGGCAGCGATATCGACGGCCGGAACGCTTTCCTTGAGGGCGTTCACCTCAATGCCCGGATGCGGTTGAAACCCCGTCATGGCCGTCCCCTGATTATCCAGCACAATGAACGTGACGTCCGCGCGGTTGTGCTGCGCGTTGATGAGCGCCGGGATCACCGCGTGATAAAATGTGGAATCGCCGCAGACCGTCAGAACGGGTTTTTTGAATCCAAACGGCGCCAGTTTGGCAAAACCGCCGGCCAGCCCCGTGCCGGACCCCATGGAATGAAGCGTCGGCATCGTCCAATAGCCGTTGGCCGGCGTGAGCGCCGCCATTGAATAGCAGCCGATGTCGCCGCAGACGAACCCTTCGCGGCTGTCCAGCGCAATGGCGTTGTGGATGCTCCAGAAGGACGCGCGGTGCGGGCAGCCGGCGCAAAACGTCTGTTCCCGGGGGGGAAGCATCGCCGCCGTTTTTCGCGCTTCTTCCAGATAGGACGGCGAAAGTGCATCACGCCGGATCTTGAAAATCTTCGCCAGGGCGTCCGCCACGATATCGGGGTTGAGTTCCCCCGCAAAAGGAAGCGTCCCGTCGTACTTGCCGAAGAATGTTTTGCCCTTTGAAAGCTTCGGGTCTCCGGCGGCCAGAACCTTGACGTTTTCTTCCAAAAACGCCATCACTTCTTCGACGATCAGAATCTTTCCGGCTTTCCGCAGATGGCCCGACACCAGGCGAGGCGGCAGGGGCCAGGTGGTCCCGATCTTCAGAATGCCCACCCGCTTTTGAAGGCCCAGCATTTCAACCGCCTCGGCTGCGTAGAGAGAACAGGCGCTGGCCGTGACGAGCAGCAGATCAGGCCGGGCGGGGCCCGTGTAACAGTTGAACGGGCTTTTTTCGAAAAGGGCTTGAACGGTTTTGAGCTTTTGCTGGCGAAGCAGATGTTTGGCCACCACCGGCGTGCTGATCATCGGCCCGGTTTGCGAATCCATGATCGGTCCGTCGCAGCGGAACACCGCCTTGCGGGTTTTCGCCGGGAATTTTCCGCAAATCACGTTTCCGCTGGCATGCGACATGCGGGTGACGGAGCGCAGCATCACGACGTTGCCGATTGCTTCGGAAAGCTCAAAAGCCCATTTCGTCATGTCCTTGGCTTCCTGAAAATCCGCCGGCTCCAGAAGCGGCATCTCCAGCATGCCGGCGAAGTAGCGCGACTCCCCTTCGTTGACGCTGGAGAGCGCCCCCGGGTCTTCGCAGGAAACCAGGACGAGGCCGCCGCGGGTTCCCGAAGCGGTCAGGTGCAGCAGAAAGTCCGACGCCACGTTCACGCCGTTCTGCTTCATGACGGCCATCGAACGCAGTCCCGCGAAGGACGCGGCCGCCGCCACTTCCAGCGCGACTTTTTCGTTGACCGACCACTCCACGTAAAGATTGCGCCCGCGGGCCACCGTCGCAAGCGATTCGATCACCTCGGAAGAAGGCGTACCGGGGTATCCGGTCGCCACGGACACTCCCGCTTCCAGCGCGCCTCGGGCGATGGCTTCATTTCCCAGAAACAAAACTCTGGACCCGGCCGGTGAAAGCAATCTGGTCATACGGATGTCTCGTCTTTCGTATCTCGTCGTTCGCGCGCCATCGGGACCGGTTGGAACCACCCATGCGGGCGGCGCGACACTCCCCTACGTCTTTAAATATTTCTTCACCACCGTGTCGCCGGGATTCAAATACAGCAAATTCTGAGGCGACCGGCTTTTGGCGATGATGCGGGCCAGCGCTTTTTTCTTTTTCTCCGCCGCCGCGTTTTTCAGTTCGTGAAGCGCCTCCTGCGGCGTTTCGCGAAATTCCAGAATCCCCCGGCTGCGCGCCAGCGAAACAAGCTTTTTCCCCGTTTCGCTGCGGACAATCACCTGGTTCCAGTTCTGCATTTCCCCGGAGTTCCGGCCATAGCGGGCGGCGCCGACGGACAGGTCGGCAAACTCCGCCGTGGAATCGACGCAATAGCGGCAGGCCTCGCGCACGCAGGCATCCACCTCGGCCATCGGCACATTCACCGGGCCTTCCGCCGTGTGGAGCTCGAGAATATTTTTCCCCGCCGGAATGTCCATGCCGGTAAGATTCGCCGCGGAAAGTTGATAGGTTTCCAGAAGATTCTGAAAAGGTTCAAGCGCGAGCGTCCAGCCGCAAAACAAACCGATGACCAGCGAAAGCGTTTTGCCCTTGTCGTATCCATCAATCTTTGCCGTCCTGATTTTGGCCAGCGCGAGCGCCTGGCAGGGCGTGGCCACGACGCCGATTCTGCGGCCTTCGCCTTCCGGCGCCCGGTGGAACGCGGCGACGGTCGGCGCCGCCCAAAAGCGGCTTCGGGCATAGTCCGCAAGCGCTCCCGCGTCGTCGATCAAACGGCCTTCGGGCTCCCGTTCACTCAGACGGCCGGAAACAATCGCCGCGTCGATCCATCCTTCGGACATCGCCAGCCTTAAGAGCGCCGTTACCGTGCCGCCGTGCTGAGAGCGGGCCCGCAGTCCTGCATCCTTCGCGCGCGCGATCCAAAACTCCTTCACCGGACCGATTTCGTCGGTCGCATCCAAAGCGTCAAAAAGACTTTCCCGAAGAAGCGGCAGATCGGAAGGCGTTCGGGGGCAAAAGGCGCGGCACCTGCCGTCGGGCAGATCACAGTCGAAAAGCTGAACGGTTCGGTCTTTGTACACCATCTGATAGGGGCAAAGCCCCACGCACGCTCCGCAGCCGGTGCAGAGGCTTTGTTCCAGAACATCTTTTTTCAGCCTGGACTGGCTGCTTCGTTTCTTTCTCATCAATGAACGCCCTTGGCCGCGCTTCCGTCCACCAGCAGATTCACACCGTTGATGTAGGCCGCCTTTTCCGATGCGAGAAACGCCACGGCGTTTCCGATCTCCTCCGGTTGGCCCAGTCTTCCGGCGGGAATGGCGGCGGCCGTTTCCGTAAAATACTGTTCGACGGAGATCCGCCGCGCCGCGGCGCGCGTTTGCGCAAGCTCCTCCTGCCTTCGGGTTCGAATGTGGCCGGGGCACACGGTGTTTACCGTAATGTTGTATTTTGCGTACTGGTTGGCCAGCACTTTGGCAAGGCCGCCGATGCCGGGGCGAACCGCGGAAGAGAGCAGCAGTTCATTGATGGGCTGTTTGGCGACGATCGAATTGATGGTGATGATCCTGCCCCATTCCTGCCGCACCATCAGGGGCAACACGGCGCGGGTCAGCCGCACCACGCTCATCAGCGTGAGGTCATGGCCCCGGAGCCAGTCTTCGTCGGTCAAGGAAAGCAGATCACCCGCCGGAGGACCGCCTGCGTTGTTGACCAGAATATGAACCGTACCGAAACGCTGTTCGGCTTCCGACACCAGATGGCTGATGTCCTGGGGCTTTGTAACATCAGCTTTCACGGGAAGAACAACCGAGCCGCTTTCTTCACGCAGCTCCCGGGCCGCTTGCGTAATTGCCTCTTCGCGCCTGGAGCAGATCACGACCGTCGCTCCCTCCAGCGCCAACTGGCGCGCCGCTGCCCTGCCCAGTCCCTGGCTTGCCGCGGCGACGATGGCTATTTTATTTTGCAGTCCTAAATTCATAAACCCTCCGGGCCTTCCCGCCGCAGCGGTCGCCGCAAAAGCCGATTACACAATGACGCGGGAGACCGTCTCGCTCAGTCCTCTGGCGGCGGTGTTCAGTTGCTGGGTGACGGCCTTAAACTGGGACAGAGAACCGGTCAACTGCGCCGCGCCGGCGTTCAGTTCGGCCATGGCCTCGCTGATCTGCCGGGAACCCAGAGACTGGAAGCGCATGCCCTCATTGACCTTGTCGAATTCCGGGCTGAGATTGGCCACCCGGGCGATGACCTGTGTAAGCTGCATCGTGGCATCTTCGACGGAGCCGACCCCACGGGCAACGTCCTCGCGAAAATGATCCATCTCCCGGACGCCATCCACGACCGATGCCTGCATTTCAGCGATGATGTCCGAAATATCCAGCGTCGAAATGGCGGTTTCATTGGCCAGCCGTCCGATTTCCCGCGCAACGACGGAAAAGCCCCTTCCGTATTCCCCCGCTTTTTCCGCTTCGATGGCGGCGTTGAGCGACAGGAGATTCGTCTGATCGGAAATTTTGGTAATGGTTGCGATGACGCTGTCGATGCTTGCCGCCTTCTGGCGCATCAACGCAAGCTTTTCAGAAATGCTCGCCGTTCCCGCTGAGAGGCTTTGCATGGCGCTCTGCAAACCGGAAAGACTTGCCTGCCCGGCATTGGCCAGCCGGGACGCCTCACCGGCGGCATTTCTCACGCTCTCCATGGTTCCGGACAGTTCCTGAGACGTCGCCGAAATCTGTTTGGAAGAAACCCCCACCCGCGCCACGTTTCCTTCGAGGCTTTTCATCGCTGCTTCCTGCTGGCCCGATGCCGAAACGATGGAGGCCGTGGTCGCGTTGAGGGTATCAACCGCCTCCCGGATCCGGATGGTCTGCTCCTGAATGCTTCGGGTCATTTTGTTGATGGAGAGGCTGAGCAGACCCACCTCATTGCGGCTGCTGCCGGCGTCGATCTGCACGCGCAGATCTCCTTTGGCGACGCTGTCTGCCGCGCCGGTCAACTTCTCCATCGGCTTGCCGACCAGTCTTCGCGTCAGGAAATAGACGAGCAGCGCGACCGCGACCGCGACCAGAAGCATGCTGATGAACAATTTGAACAGGAAGGCAAAAATGCCGGAAAGCACCTCATCGTAGTTTCGGCAAAAAACGATATACCAGCTGTCCTCCATGTGAAACTGGGCCGTGGTCAGTTTTTCCACATAGTAGGCCTTGACGGTGCCCGCAAAGTCGGACAAAAAGGAAGATTCGCCGGCGGCGATCCTGTCCGTGACGGGTTTCACCAGGGTCGGCCCTTTCTTATTGAGGATCAGCGATTTTTGCGGATGGGAAATGATCATGCCGTCTTGATCGATCATCGAGAGGTAGCCGGTCGCGCCGATGACGGATTTTTCGACGAAAAACTCCGTGAAATAATCCATTCTCGGCGCGACAATGGTCGCGCCGATCACCTCGCCGTTATGCTCGATGGGAGCGGCGACGACAAAAATGGGATTGCCCCTTAGAATGCTGGGATAGACCTCGCTGATGAAGTAAGGTTTTCCCGCAAAAACATTCCTGATATAACTGAACTCGGGGCCGCATTTCCCGATCGTTTTTCCGCCCACCGTATCGATGAAAAAATTTCCATTTCCGATGAGTCTCTTTTCCCCGTGGACGTCCACGGCAATCGTCCGGTCCGGGGCAAGCTTTACGGCAAGGGGAATATTTTCATAATAGGGGTAGCGTGCGTGCATTTCGGACAGGAATTTCTGCGCATCCGCTCGTTTCTGCTGGTCCTCGGGGGAAAGAGCGACGGCCATAATCCTCGGGTCGCGGGCAATGGTCTGCGCCGTGCGGATCTGCTCCTCCAGCCATCGCATGAGCGCCTGATTTGTTTTCTTGGTAACCACCTCGGCGAGCTCGTAATTGTTTTTCAGGGCTTCCGGTTTGCCCAGGGTGTACGCGACAAACCCGAAGGCAAGAAAAAGCAGCAAGATGGCCGGGATCAACAACAGAAGATACTGCGTGGAAATCTTCCGCGAATTGTATTTCCTGATCAATGGGTTCAGCATCCGCATCTTCATTTCATCCCTGGGTTGTTTTCCGCCGCAAAACGGATTATCTGAATACCCTATTGCCGATAATTTATCAACATCTTCCGCTGCCACAACCTGTGTCTTTTCCGACGCCTTTTTTCCGCATCGAACCTCATGATTTCGCTTGAAAGGATGAAGCAGGCCATGTAAATATACGGGCCGGGGAATTTGAATATGGCCGATTTTAATAAGCAGTACCGGGAAAAATTGACGACGTTTGACCTCGCGGCGAAAACCGTCAAAGACGGGGATACGCTGATCCACGGCGTCACCATTGCCGAGCCGCCGGGCCTGCTGGCGGCCATCGCCAACCGGGCCCGCCTGGGCGACCTGAACCATCTCAAGGTTTACACGTTTAACGCCCAGAAGCATTTTGCCGAAACACTGGGAAATCCGGATATCGCCGATGTCGTCGATTCCTACAGTTGGTTCGTGAGCGAAGGTTCCCGCAACATGGTGCAGGTCGGGTTGACGCAGTTCGTTCCCGCCTATCTCCATCAGGTCCCGAAAATCGTAATGGAGACGATGGAGGTCGATGTGGCCGTGACCACCGTCGCCCCGATGAATGAAGAGGGCTACTTCAGTTTTGGCCCCTGCAACGGCTACCTCTCCGTGATGGCAACCCTGTGCAAAACATTGATCGTCGAGGTAAACGAAAACATGCCCTTCGTTTACGGCGACGCCCTGATACACATCTCCGACATCGAAATGATTGTTGAAAATACGGTCCCTCTGCTCGAACTGCTGCCCATGCAGCCAAACCCGTTGGATCCGATCATCGGAAAAATTGTCGCCGAAACCATCCCGGACCGGGCGGTGATTCAACTGGGCATCGGCACCCTGCCCAACGCGATCGCTCCCTACCTGGACAGTCACAGGGATCTGGGCATCCACACGGAGCTTCTGTGCCCCGGAATGGTGGATCTGATTCAAAAGGGCGTGATTACCGGCGCACACAAAAATGTCCACACCGGCAAACATATTTTTTCGCTGGCCTACGGCGGAAAAGAAACCTTTCAATATATGAACGGGGACAAAAGTTTTGAAAATTATCCCAGCTCCTACGTCATGAACCCGGCCGTCATTGCCCAAAACCATCGCATGACGGCCGTGAATGCCATTCTTCAGGTCGATCTGCTGGGACAGTGCAACGCGGAATATCTGGAGGGACGTCAGTACAGCGGCACCGGAGGGCAGCTCGATTTTGTCCGGGGGGCCTACGACTCGCCGGATGGAAAAGCCATTCTCGTTTTATATTCCACGGCAAAAAACGAAGAAGTATCCCGCATTGTGGGTCAGTTTCCCGCTGGAACCATGGTCACGACGCCCCGCAATGATGTGCACTACATCGCAACGGAATACGGCATCGTCAACCTGAAGGGCAAATCAACCAGGGCAAGGGCTCTCGCGCTGATCAGCATCGCCCATCCCAAATTCCGGGACGAACTCATGCGGGAAGCCGAAAACATGTCTCTCATGTAAGAAGAATTCCTCCCGGCGAAAAGAAGGATCATGCGGAAACCTCCTCCTGTTGCAGCCATGACCCCCTCCATCGCTTCGCATCCGGCGCTGGTCACCGGCGCCTGCTCTCTGGTTTCCGTGCGCGCCATCCAGCAGGGCATCAAGGCGGTAAAGCGCTTCCTGGGCTGCGACGTGCCCGATGTTTTCCCGTGCATCGCCGAAAAGTACGCCAACACGACCACGACCAGCCATTTTCTGGTGCTGCACGATTCCATGCTGCAAAACAAAATGCAGGCCGGCGACAACATCCTGCTGATCAGCGGCGACTTGGGCATGCTCAACGCCATTCAGGTTCTCGACGCCATGATCAAAAGCGGCGAGGCGCAGGTCGGCATGGTCATCGCGAGCGAAATCAACAGCGACCGGCGTCCGGATTCCTCCTATCCCTGCCCGACGAGCGGAGCGGCGCTGCCGCTGACGCTGCAAAGCGAATGGGGCGGACCGCGCCTGTCACCCGGAAAGGAAGGACTGCTCCTGGCCTGCGGTTCGGGAATCACGGCCGGCGCGGACATTTATTGCTTTTAGGCGCCGTTTGAGATCTGCGCAACGCCGACAAACCATTTTTAAGGATAATGCCATGACCAAAGAAGAACTGCTGAAAGAAATGGATCAAATGCGTAAATCCATGAAGCGCCTTCAGAAATCCGAAGCGAGCTGCAAAGAAGCGGCGGACCTGTTCCGGAAACGCGAGCAGGAATACCGCGAGATGGTCGAACTGGCCAACAGCATCATTCTCCGCATGGACACTTCCGGCAGGATTGTCTTTGTCAACGATTTTGCGCTCCGGTTTTTCGGCTTTTCCAAAGAGGAGATTGTCGGGAAGAACCTGATCGGGACCATCGTTCCGAAAATGGAATCCTCCGGGCGCGATCTCGCGGCCTTTATGGTGTCGGTCTGCCGGAACCCCGGAGAACACACCGTCAACGAAAACGAAAATATCAAAAAAGACGGCAGCCGGGTCTGGATTTTATGGACCAACCGGCCTGTGTTGGATGAACGGGGACGGCTTGCCGAAATTATCTGCATCGGAAACGATGTGACGCAAAAGAAGGAGGCGGAGCAAATCCTGCAAAACGCCCACGACGAACTGGAAAAAGAAGTGCGGGAAAGGACAAAAAAGCTTCAGAAGCTCAACGAAGATCTGCTGTTTGAAATGGCCGAGCGCAAAATTTCCGAAGAAGCCTTAAAAGAAAGCGAAAACAGATACCGCAACATTGTCGAGAGCGCCTTTGAGGGCATTTTTCAGACCACCCTGGAGGGCAAATGCACCATGGTCAACTCCGCCCTGGTGGCGCTGCTGGGCTATTCCTCCGCCGAAGAATACATTGCGGCGACGGCCCGTCCGGAAAACCTGTATGTCGATGCGTCCCGCCGGGAAGAATTGATCAGGATTCTTCAAACCGACGGGTATGTGAAGGGATTTGAGACGGAATTCTACAGAAAGGATGGGAGCAAACTGCCGGTATCCATGAATGTCCGGGCCGTTTTCGATGATCGGGGCAATTTCATCTATTACCAGGGAACCGTCATCGACATCAGCGCGGGAATCACGCTGCGGCGCGTTCTGGATGAAACCACCGGCGCGCTTTCCACGGCCGTGGAAATCCGGGACCCCTATACCGCAGGCCACCAGGAGAGGGTAACCCGCCTGGCCGAGGCGATCGCCGCCGAAATGAATTTCAGCGATGAACGTATCAGCGCCGTGCATACGGCGGGTATGCTCCACGATATCGGAAAAATCTACGTGCCCGCGGAGTTCCTCAGCCGGCCGGGCAAGATCACCGATAACGAATATAACATCCTGAAGCAGCATGCCCAGGAAGGTTACGAAATTCTGAAAAGCATCGAGTACAAATACCCGATTGCGGAAATTGTCTATCAGCACCACGAACGAATCAACGGATCGGGGTACCCACGAAAACTTTCCGGGGACCGGATCCTGATCGAGGCCAGGATCATCTCGGTGGCCGATGTCGTCGAGGCCATGGCCTCTCCCCGGCCCTACCGGCCCGCACTCGGAATCGATAAAGCGCTGGACGAGATCAGGAAAAACAGAGGGATCCTCTATGATGAAAACGTCGTCGACGCCTGTCTGACGCTGTTTCAAGACAAAGGATTTCAATTC
>Ga0208197_1000187_pt1 | contig 84719 bp, 68 predicted proteins | sample AD_JPNNA4_MetaG_FD_184444 | JGI IMG/M metagenome (GOLD analysis project Ga0208197, IMG submission 184444) | Active sludge microbial communities of municipal wastewater-treating anaerobic digesters from Japan - AD_JPNNA4_MetaG (SPAdes) (version 2) | ecosystem: Engineered > Bioreactor > Anaerobic...
CAACACCTCCACTCCGTCTTGGCAATCCCGGCTGGCGCGCGCAGTCCGCGTCGATCCCTCGAGACTCCCTCGAAGACCCAAACTGAAGTCCTACGCGCGTTCAATCGTGAGATCGACGGCAGTGGGGCCCTACACGTCCTAGGGCGTTGAGATCGTCATCCCAAGCGGACTTGGGCCTTCCTGTGGTTGCGTTGTTCGTACACTCCTGTTTGATTTCCTGGCAGAATACGTGTATCGAACACCAACAGTGGGCAGCTCGTGAACCAGGCAATTGAATATCACGTCCCCGGAATTGGAACCGCCCAATCACGCATCATGCAGCCGGGCGTGAAAAGAACGCGTGTATGGCGACAAGAAACAGGCCGGGAAGAATGTATGACGCAAGGATTCCCCAACCGGAACCGATCAGCCAGAGGGAAAGCGCAGCAACCGGAACGAGCGGAAGAATCTGCAACGCCTGCGTCTTCGCGTGGTAGAGGGGTGAAATACCAAAACCCGCGGCGGTGATGACGGTCGTGTCGGAATAGGGAATCATCAAACCGCCGGCGATCGAACCTGAGATCACGGCGCCGGCGACGAGCGGAATGAAGCTTTTCCCGCCCGTCGACATCGCCATCTGGAAGCCGATCGGCATCACGATCGCCATCGAACTCCAGCTGAAGCCCGTGGCAACGGTGATCAGGAAAGATACGAACATCGTCGCGACCGGAACCATCGCGGGTGACAGTTTGTCTCCGAGGAGCGATGTGAGCCAGACGCCGGTCCCGAGATCCGTCGATACGGCGGAAAGCCCTTTTGCGAGGAGAATGACGAGCCCGGTCGAAACCATCGACTTCACACCCTTGAACATCCCCCGGCGAATATCGGTCCAATCAAGGACGCTGTCGCGGCGGAAGAGAACGATAGCGGACAAAATAGAAATCATGACGGCTGCGTTCAGGATATCGACCGTCGGAAGGTCAGAAAACACGCTGATCAGCGTCAGTCCCTCGTTCCAGGAGTTGAGAACGTTTCTGAGCGTGAAGCCGAGCAATCCGAGAATCGCGAGGAGAACGAGACTTCCGAGCGGAACGAGAAGGTGCCGGAGATGTGTTTCCTCTTTCGGCTGAATCGAGGCATGCGCGGAAGACGCCGACGAACCGTCGTCGAGACGGGCGCCTATCCAGCGGCCGGACCAGGCGGTGAGTCCGGCGAGGAAGAGGCCGAAAAACGTCACGGCGTGATAGGGGAACGATCCCAGAAACAGCGCCGAAGAGCCCAGTTTCACGCCAAGCGGTTCGGCGGAGCTCACCAGAAGGGACGCCTCGAACCCCGCCCAGGTCGAGATCAGCACGACGGATACGACGACGGCGGTCTGGTCGACGATATAGGCGAGAAGGGCCGGCGAAATGCGATGCTTTGGGCACATCGTCCGCATCGATGCCCCGCAGATGAGCACGTTGGCGTAATCGTCGAAGAACACGCAAAGACTGAGAAGAAACGTCGCGACACGTGTTTTCCGGGCAGAGTCGAGCTTCACCGAGATAGCCTCGGAAAAACGTTCGTATGCGCCGCTTCGGGATATGATCTCGAGCAGGCCGCCGACCAGCACTATGAAGAATGCTATCTTCAGGCGTTCAACGTCGGTGAACGACAGTTTCAGATACTGGAGGCATGCGGAAAACCCGGCGCCGATGGCGGCGTGTTTGATCGTGAACGCCCCGGCGACGATCCCGAGGAACAGCGCCAGCGCGACGCGATGCGTCATGACGGCGGCCAGGATCGTCACCACCGCGGGAATAAGGGATAGAATGCCGAAATCGATCGTCATGTTCATTTCGATATATTGTGCACCATATATGTGAAGGGGCGGTTCGCGAACCGCCCCTACGGAAACACGATGAATTCCCCTGGGCCGGTCAGATCGCGATGGGATCCTTGATTTCGTAGCCGCGGGCGACAAGGGACTGTTCCTCGGCGGGGGTCATGACCTTGATCATGCCATCGTTGAGGCCGTGAATCTCGACGTGGTGGTCGCGGTACATCTGGAGCGCGGAGACGATCTCTTCGGTGACCGTCTGGCCAGGCACCAGCAGAGGGATTCCGGGGGGATAGGGCACGATCATCACAGTCGAGACCTTGCCGATGCTCTGCCTCAGAGGCAGCAGTTCGCCGTCGCAGTAGAAGGCATACCTGGGCTTGAAGCGTATCGGCGAGAGTGCCAGCCGGAAATCCTTCAGCACGCCGTCGGCATGCTCGAAGTTGCCGCTCATCGACTCGATGTTCTCGAGGGCGAGGTAGAGGCGGTTCAGCTTCGAGCGGGTGGCGCCGATCGTGATCAGCACGGTGAGCGTGTTGAACGTCGATTTCTCGATCTGGATATTGTGCTTGGTGAGCAGGAGGCGTTCCACTTCGCGACTGCTGAAGCCAGACTTCGAAACGTCGATCGTCAGCTTGGTCGGGTCGAGCCGCACATGGTCGAGCTCGTTGCGCAGCTCGTCAGAGATCAGGTCGTCGAGGCCGAGCACGCGAAACTTCTTGAGCGAGTTGATCGCCTCGCGCAGGGAACGCGACAGTTCGAGAGTTCTCGAGAGCAGGCTGTAGCCTTCCATCACCATCTGTTTGCGGGCGGCGTCGAGCGAGGCGATCATCGGATACTGGGGCGAGGTCGAGGTGTGCATGTTGAAGTTTTCCATGAAGAAGTCCTGGATCCGCTCGAAATCCGGATCGTTCACATGGATCATCGACGCCTGGCTGAACGCGCTCATCGTCTTGTGGGTCGACTGGGTCGAGTAGTCGGCGCCGGCCTGCATCGCGCAGGGGAAGAAATCGGGGTGGAACATCGCGTAGCCGTACCAGGCCTCGTCGATGATGACCTTGATGCCGCGCCTGTGCGCCTCCTCGACGATGTGGGCGATGTCGTAGGTGAGGCCGTCGTATGTGCAGTTGGTCAGAATCAGCGCTTTCACGTTCTTCTTCGCCGCGAGGGCTTTATCCATAGCGTCGAATATACGTTTCTTCGGCACGGGGCCGAAGATGCCGTAGGTGTTGTTGACCGAGGGCATCAGGTAGATCGGCTCGGCGCCGGCGAGCACGACGGCGTAATGAACGGACTTGTGGCAGTTGCGGTCGAGCAGGATCGCGTCGCCCGGCTTGAGCAGGGTCTGGATCAGGATCTTGTTCGACGTCGAGGTGCCGTTCGTCGAGAAGAAGGTGTAGCGTGCGCCGAACGCGCGGGCGGCCAGTTCCTGGGCTTCCTTGATGACGCCGGTGGGGTGGAGCAGCGAGTCGAGCATCGGCACCGAGACCGATACGTCGGAGCGGAACAGGTTCGGGCCGAAGAAGTCGTAGTAATCCTGCATCCAGGGCGAGTTGTTGACCGAGTAGCCCGACGCATGACCCGGGGTGTGCCATGAGTCGCGGGTGCTGTTGGCGTATTCGACGAGCTTCTCGAAGAACGGCGCGCGGTTCTTGCTGCTGATGACCTCGTTCTTCACCTTGTTCACGACGTCGTCCCAGTCCTGGTCGCCCTTGAAGAAGTAGCCGTTGAGCAGGCCGCCGGCCGTCACACCCGGGCCGCTCTTCTCGTCGGTCAGCAGGAACAGGTTGATCTCGTGGCGCAGTTTCAGGAACTCCCGAAGCATGTCCGGGCCGTGAATCATTCCGGAAGAGGGGGCGGCGTTCCGGGGGAGTTCCCACTCGGTGAGCACGACGTGAATGGCGCCGTCCTTCCGCAGAAGGGCGCAGGCCTCATCGAAGGTGCGCGCGGAAACGATGTTCAGGCCGCGCAGGGAAAGTTCGCGGGTCGAGTTGCCCAGCGACGACTCGTTCCGATCGATCAATAGTACATTGTATTTCATCAGCCGGCTCCTGGGGGAGATGCGGGTGCACCGTGCGTGACGGGGCGTTCGCGTCCGGATACTCTACCATGGCCGGAAGGTTTGTGCTACAATTCACACGCCGTGCGGGTTCGTCCCGCGCAGCGATTCCAGCCTTGACGGAGCCTGAGCAGCGTATGGCAGATACCGAAACGCCGGTCGTTTCCAATTTCATTCGCGATATCATCGAAAGTGACCTGAAGGCGAACAAGCACGGGGGTTGCGTCGTGACGCGCTTCCCACCTGAGCCGAACGGGTATCTCCACATCGGCCACGCAAAGTCGATCTGTCTGAACTTCGGGCTGGCGCGCGATTACAAGGGCGTCTGTCACCTGCGCATGGATGACACGAACCCGATCAAGGAAGACATCGAGTATGTCAACGCGATCATGGCCGACGTGCGCTGGCTGGGCTTCGACTGGGCCGACAAGATGTTTTTCGCGGCCGATTACTACGAGCGGCTGTACGGCTTCGCGGTCGAACTGATCAAGCTGGGAAAGGCATTCGTGTGCGAGCTGACGCCCGATCAGATGCGTGAATACCGAGGCACGCTGACCCAGCCGGGCAAGGAAAGCCCGTTCCGGAACCGCACGATCGAAGAAAACCTCGATCTGTTCGACCGGATGCGCAAGGGCGAGTTCCCCGACGGCAGCCGGACGCTGCGCGCGAAGATCGATATGGCCGCCTCGAACATCAACATGCGCGACCCGGTCATCTATCGTATCCTGCGTTCGACGCACCACCGCACCGGTGACACCTGGTGCATCTACCCGATGTATGACTTCGCCCACCCGCTGTCCGACATGATCGAGGGAATCACCCACTCGATCTGCACGCTCGAGTTCGAAGATCACCGGCCGCTCTACGACTGGTTCCTCGACACCCTGAAAACCCCCTGCCACCCGCAACAGATCGAATTCGCGCGCCTGAACCTGACCTACACCGTCATGAGCAAGCGTCGCCTGCTGACGCTGGTGAAGGAAAACATGGTGAACGGCTGGGACGACCCGCGCATGCCCACGATCGCGGGACTGCGCCGGCGCGGCTTCACACCCGAAGCGATCCGCGATTTCTGCGAGCGCATCGGCGTGGCCAAGGCGAACAGTACCGTCGATTACGGCCTGCTCGAACACTGCGTGCGCGATGACCTAAACAAACGTGCCCAGCGCGTGATGGCCGTCCAGCGGCCACTCAGGCTCGTCATCGAGAATTACCCCCAGGGCCAGACCGAAATGGTAGAGGTCGTGAACAATCCGGAAGATCCCTCGGCCGGCAAGCGCCAGGTGCCGTTCTCGGGAGTCGTCTACATAGAGCGGGAGGATTTCCAGGAGAACCCGCAGAAGGGCTTCTACCGGCTCTCGCCCGGCAAGGAAGTCCGCCTGAAGGGCGCGTATTACGTCACCTGCCAGTCGGTCGTGAAAGATACCGCAGGAAATATCACCGAGGTCCGCTGCACCTACGATCCGGCCTCGCGCGGCGGCGTCACGGCCGACGGCCGCAAGGTCAAGGGCACCTCTCACTGGGTTTCGGCCGCGCATGCGGTGAAGACCGAAGTGCGCCTCTATGACCAGCTGTTCACGGTCCCGAATCCCGGCGCAGATGAGAGCGTCGACTGGCACACCGAGCTGAATCCGAAGTCGCTCGAAGTGCTGAAGGAGTGCTGGGTCGAGCCCTCGCTGGCGAACGCCGTCGCGGGCACTCATTATCAGTTCGAGCGGATCGGCTACTACTGCGTCGACAAGGATTCGAAGCCCGGCGCCCCGGTCTTCAACCGCATCGTCGGCCTACGCGACTCGTGGGCCAAGGAACAGAAGAAACAACAGGCCTGATATATAAACATGATAATAGAATCCCCCGGCGAAGCCGGGGGATTCGCGCTTTCAGGGGGGCCTCCGACCCGGATCACTTGGAATAGGCTTCGGGCGGCTCCCGGATGCTTTCTTGTCGTATCGCAACTCTGACGGTCCCTGCCTGACGCGGGTAAGTGCTTTCCCATGCCTGCATCAGGAATGGATGCGCGCGTTGAGGCGTTGAAAGAAGGGGCTTGGTGGTCACGTGCAAAAAAGCGGGCACCGGTGGCGATGAAAATTCGGCCCCGTCATGATCGCCGGGTCATGATGGAACCGCGGAAACCCTTATTGGGAGCCGAAAAAATGAAAAGTATCATTATTGGCACGGTGCTTGCGAAACCAATATCCGCGTTTGAACGAAATCGATTTTATATCTGGACTGGAGGACTTTTCATGAAGCGGATACTGATGGTTGTTGCGATGGCGGCCCTGGCGTTCCCGGGCTATTCCGAACCTTTTGGCGGCCACGGTCAGCCTCAGCCCGGCCACGGCGGCAACGGCGGCTACCATCAGCCGGGACCCGGTTCTCAGCCTGGTCACGGTCCCCAGCCCGGCAACGGCGGATATGGTCCTCCTTCCCAGCCCGGTCATGGCCCCGGCGGCATGGGACACCCCCCGTATCCCGGCCACGGCGGCGGCTACAATCCCGCTCCGTTCCCCGGTCACGGCCCCGGCGGTCAGCACGACAACGGCCAGGCGATGCTTCGTGAATCGTTCCGGCGCATTCAGGGCTTGTTCCGGCTCGCCGAGACCAGCTTTTTCCCGGGCATGACCCGTCGCGACATGATGGAATGCGCCCGCACCCTGAGCCAGATCGAGCGCGAGATCTCCGACGTCCAGTTCCGTCTGCCCGGTATGGCTTCTCAAGATGCGGGTCGCGTTCAGCGCCAGGTCGGCCAGGCCCGGTTCGCCCTGATGACGGATTACAATGCCCGCGAAGCGCACCGGATCGTTCGCGGCGCGAGCATGGATTTCGACATGATCGTCGATCGCCTCATGGGGCGCTGATTATAGCGGATACGAAGAAGCCGGGGCTCCATTCGGAGAACCCCGGCTTCTTGCTGTGATCGAGTCCTCAATCGCATTCACGTTTTTCTATCGTTGAAAGTATATTTCTGATGTGGTCCTGCAGCTCTTCGAACTCGAATGGCTTCCGAACGAAACGGTCCGGTTGTTCCTGTGTCTTGTCGAGTTCTAGTTCCTCGACCGATCCGCTGATCATGATCACCGAAATTCCAGGCCTGATGCGGCGCAGGAACGGCAGCAGGGTCATGCCGTCCATGATGGGCATCTTGTGGTCGAGCAGGACGAGCGAAATATCGGATGCGTTCAGCCGGAATACCCTCAGCCCATCCATGCCGTTTTCCGCCGTCAGTACGCGGAATCCAAGATAGGAAAGCTGGATGCCGACCACCTTGCGGACAAGCTCGTCATCGTCGACCAGCAGGACCGTTCGCTTTTCCCCCCTTTTCGCAAACGAATTTTTCACCGCCCTTGCGTCATCCGTCTGGACCGACATTCCCTGTACAGCCATGTCTCGTGGATCCTCCCGTCTCTCCTGGTAATGCTTCTGTGACGACAGTATCCTCCTGGCTTTTGGGGAGAGGTATCCCATCGAATATACAAAAATCTGAAGAAAACTGACTATTGTTCCGTCACGCGGCAGGTGAAATGACGTTCACGAAAGGCAAGACACGATCAGAATCCCTGTTTCGTTTTGGAAAATTTCCCAGGACGGAGTTGCGTCGGGTACGTAAACGTAGTACCCTGTCCATGGCGTTCAATAAAGAGACAAAACGCCTGCATAAGAGTGAGAGTATGAGAGAGTTCAGAATCGTTCTTGCCGATGATCATCGGATGTTCAGGGAGTGCCTGAAGAAAATCATCGATTCCGTTGAGGGGCTGCGTGTCGTTGCCGAGGCCGGAGATGGCAGGCAGTTGACGGATATACTGAAAAGCGTTCCGTGCGAAATGGTGATCACCGACATCGCCATGCCCGAAATGGACGGCCTCGTGGCGCTGAAAGAGATCAGGCAGCGGTATCCGGATGTGACCGTCCTCATTTTGTCCATGTTCACCGACTACGAGCATTTCGAGCAGGCCAAAACCCTGGGTGCAGCGGGGTTTCTCACGAAGAGCGACGCTGCCGATGAAACCCTTCTCGCCATCCAGGCCATCAGGGACGGGAAAATGTATGTTTCGCCGGCCGTCACGCGGCTTCTCGGGGAGCGACAAATCCAGTCGATGAGCCAGCCGGGGGCACCTTCCGTAGAACTGCTGACGAAACGCGAAAAGCAGATCTTGACGCTGATCGCCAGGGGAAAGACGAGTCGATGCATTGCGGATGAACTCAGCATCAGCAAATTCACCGTCGAGAACCACCGCGCCAACATGATGCGGAAGCTTCACCTCAACAATGCGGTCGGCCTGCTCCGGTTCGCTCTCGAGAAGGGCCTTGGGTGACCGCGAAGGGATAGCGGTTTTTCACTAGATTTTTGGATCTTCGCCGGGATTCTCTTCGTTCGGCCTTTTATTGTACCCTCATGCCGGAGTGAAAGTGAGAGGCATCTGTGATGTGATGTCCCTGATATTCCCGGCGAAAGAAGAGATCAGCCGGGCATGAAACACCCTCGCCTGCATCCGCCGAATCCATGACGGGGGGTGTTTTTCTTGAATATACATATATAATAATATATAGTTATGAGGATCGGTAAATGAAGGAATACGAGTGTTCTCTGTGCGGATACCTGTATCAACCGGTGAAGGGCGACCTTCTGCATCATGTTCCTTCCTGCACATCGTTCGCCGACGTTCTCGAAACATGGGAATGCCCGGTGTGTCACGCTCCCAAGCGGTTCTTCCGGGAACATCACAGAAAGGGCGGAGAGCGCGACTTTCAACATCTCCTGCTGAAGAAAGCCTCTTGAGTTTCCGCGCGTCTCGTAAGTTGGGCGCCACGTATCACGAGCAATACATTGTATCCTCATCGACATGATGCCCCCGTTCGCCCTGCGTCTGTCGAAGGGCGAGAGCATTCGTGCTTCGACAGGCTCAGCACGAGCGGTATCGAGTATGCAAGTGATTGTCGTGTTCCTTGTGAGCGCCTGGAGGGCTAGGTCGGCGCCCGAACGCTCCGCGGCATCGCTCAAAAGACGTTTTTCTGACAGGAGCGAATGGCGGCGAACAGGTGTTCCAGCGTGCTGCCCTTGGGGATGTATGCGATCGCTCCTGCGCTGCGCATGACGTCGGCGGCATGCTCTTCCGCGTAGACGGAGAGGGCGATGACCTTGACGGCGGGCATCTCCTTCGCGATGCGGGAGGCGGCCTGGATGCCGTCCATCTCGGGCATGTTCACGTCGAGGATGACGACGTCGGGCTGAAGGAGATGAGCCTTCTCGATCGCCTCGATGCCGTTTTCCGCTTCCCCGATCACCTCGATGTCGGCTTCCGCCTGGAGTAGGATGGTTAATCCCTGACGGATCATCTTGTGATCGTCGGCCAGGAGAACGCGGATCGGATCGAATTTCGCCTCAACCGCCGGGCTTTGACAGCCGTTGGCGGTTTCTCCATTTTTCAGCGGGATGGAGATCGTGATCTTCGCACCATGTCCGGGAGCGCTGTCTATGAGAATCGTTCCTCCAAGGTGCAGAAGGCGCTCGCCGATGGAGAACAACCCGAATCCCTTTCTTGTGCCGGGTTTGATCGAATCCGGTGCGAATCCCCGTCCGTCGTCCTCCACGATGACCGTAAACCGGTTGTCGTGTTCGACGGGAATGACCAGTCGTGCCTCCCGGACTCCCGCATGTTTCAAAACGTTCAGCATCAGTTCGCGAACGGATTCGAACAGGAACGTCCGTTCTTCGAATGATGCCGGTTCGCGTTTTGCTTCCGAAACGAGATGCATTTTGAAGCAATGCTTTTCTTCCATATACCTGGCCAGCCAGGAAAAGGCGGCGTTCATGTCGGGCTTGCCGAGAACGGGGGGGGACAGTTCGATCGTCAGCGTGGTCGTCGCCGTGAGGGCCTCTTTCAGCGTGCTTTCGAGAATTGCGAGCGTGGCGCCGTTTTGATGGTTGGCGTTTCGGCGGAGCAGGCCGACCTGCATCTGGCCGCTGACGAGAAGCTGCTGGACATGATCGTGAAGCAGGGCCGCGATCCGCCGGCGTTCCCGCTGTTCCGTCTTGATGGAATCGGCGGCGAGTTCGCGGAGATTTTTCGCAAGCTCCCGGACATCCTCGGTTGCCTGTCTCAATGCTTCTTCCGTGTGCTTCCGCTCGGTTATATCCAGAATCTGGGACATGACCGAGATCATCTTGCCATGATCGTTCAGCAGGACGGAGTTGTACCACTCGCAGATGATGATCTTCCGGTCTTTCGTGTAATTCCGGTTGCAGGAGAACACGTGCCTTGAAACGCCGCTCGAGAGGCGTTCAGAGACTTTCCGGACATGGGGAATGTCATCCTCGAAAATCATGTCGAGGTCCATGATCTTCCTGCCGAGGATTTCAGAGGCTTTCCAGCCGAAGATCCGTTCGGATTCGCCGGACCAGCGGGTCACGACGAAATTCATGTCCCATTCGATGATACCCAGCGGAGAGTTGTCGGTGTGGAAGGCCAACCGCTGCTCGCTTTCGCGCAGGACTTCAGCGATCTGTTTTTCCCAGGTGATATCATGTGCGACGACCACCGAGCCGATGATCTGGCCGTCGATAGAGTGGATGGGACTGAAATTGTATCTTCCCGTCCAGGTTTCGCCGGTGCTTTTCAGGCGGAGGGTATACTCGACGTTTTCACCGCGTTCACCCCGGAGAGCCCTCGATACTGCACACATTTCCGGAAAAATCGGCGTTCCGTCGGCTGAGAACACCTCGAAGCGGCCAAAGCATTCGGAAATGCGTTTCGAACATTCTTCCTTGCTCTTGAATCGGTGATAGGAGGCGAACGCTTCGTTGAACACGACGAAATTCCCGACGGCATCGGAAATGAAAACGGCGTCTGAAGTGTTTGCCAGGGCCGATTCCAGCAACTTTCCGCTGCGATTCAGGTCGTCTTCGGTTCGTGTCTGCCGATTGGTGGAATCCGGGCTTGACGGGGCGGTGGGGCGTTGCGCAGCCGCCGGGACCGGTCTGCATGATTCGGCAAGCTGCCGTTCGAGTTCCGCGATCCTCTGCCGAAGCTTCTGCATCTCCTGCAGAAGACAGGCTTTCGTCATTCTCTCTTCATTCATGACATCATCTCATATCTGCCGATACTATATCATACAATACAACCATGTATGACAGACAAAACGTCCCGAACGGGTATCCTATCGGCATATTGTGCCATATCATGAAGAATCGTTTGCGAAAACGCCGACGATGGGAGGAGAAAAGACCATGCAGGATCATGACGGGATGAAAACATGTTCCATCTGTGGACATCTTCCGGAATTCAAGAAGGTGGAACTTCTTCACGGAACCGAACGGCTTCCCGAAGAGGTTGGCAGGCTGCGTATCGTCGGGGGAGCGGGAATCTACGGCGCCGACCAGATCCGCGTCTGTCCGGAGTGCGGAACGTATTACCGATTCATCCATGACCACGATTCCGAAGCCGGGTTGGGGGAGGGGTATACCGACGAGATGATCGGCCGGCTGACCGTAGGGCTGGTGCTCGAGGAGCTTCGAAAGATCGAACGTGGCTTGCACGCATCGATCGAGTGGTGGGCTGGGGAGGTCGCGAAAGGGAGCGGGGTGCATGCCGAACGTTTCCTTGCGGAACACGAGAGGGAACTCGAGCAGGTTTCCGCCGAAATTTCGAAACTCGGCCCGTGATCCGCCGCTCGGGTCCGGCTGAACTGCGCCATCCGGGCGCCGCCGGCCCACTTCCCGCATCGTGCGGGTCGGGTCCGGCTGGAACAATCCGCCGACGCAAATATTCGTTCGGTATTTCAGAAAATTTCGAATTTTACCGAAGTATAGGTGGGATACTCTGAAAGCGAGTCGCACGTTCCGGCGAAGACTCCGAAGGAAATGCGTGACTTGTTTTCGGGGGGTGCGATATCCTTACAGGATAGAATTGCCCTCGTGCGTATGAAACGCGGGAAGCTGGAAGACAAGGACGAGACTGCATGCCATTCATTGTCGGATTTTTGATCGTCTTCGGGTCCATAATAACGGGGTATCTGGAGGCCGGCGGGAAGCTCGGCCCCCTCATGCAGGTCGCTGAATTCATCATCATTGGCGGATCCATGTTCGGAGCCATCGTCATCGGCAGCGGATTCGGCGGAGTGAAGTCGGCTGTGGCGGGCGTCATAAGCCTGCTGAAACCGAAGGTCTTCGACAAGGCAAAATATCGAGAATTGATGGAAATGCTGTATGCCCTGTTCGACCTGGCGAGGCGCGAAGGCATTCTCGCACTCGAAGGCCACATCGACAACCCCACCAACAGCGAAATCTTCAAGCGCTTCCCCAACATCATGGCGAACCATCACGCGGTCGAATTCATCTGTGATTCGCTTCGCATGATCGTGACGGGCGGTATTGCCGACAACGAGATCGAGCGAATCATGATCGACGATCTCGATGTCGTTGCGGAAGAGGAGCTGATTCCATCGAGCATTTTCGCGACGGCGGGCGACAGCTTGCCAGGATTCGGCATCGTGGCGGCCGTTCTCGGAATCGTCATCACGATGCAGGCGATCAACGGCCCGCCCGAGCAGATCGGCTTCAAGGTGGCGGCGGCACTCGTCGGAACGTTCCTCGGCATTCTGCTTGCCTACGGCGTTTGCAACCCGATCGCGAAAGCGCTCGAAAACCAGGTCAAGGATGCGGAAGCATACATGGCGGTTATTCGATATTCTCTCGATGCGTTTTCCCGCGGATATGCCGCGAAGATCTGCATCGAAATCGCCCGGCGGCATGTGCCACCCCGGTACCGGTCGACCTTCGAGGAGACTGAGAAGTTCCTCTCCGCAAAGGGAACGGGCGGCTGAGCCTGATCTGAAGGCACACGACAGGAGGAATAACCATGGCCAGAAAGCATGGCGGCGGTCATCATGGCGGTACCTGGAAGGTGGCGTATGCCGACTTCATCACTGCCATGATGGCGTTCTTCCTCGTGATGTGGGTCATCGGTCTCAACCCGAACTCCAAGAAAGTCATCGAGGATTTTTTCAAGACGCCGCTCAGCTCGACGGCTGACCTTCTCTTTTTCAACGGTTTCAAGCCGAAAACGTATCCCGTGCCGTTCAACGTGGCGTGGCCGAACGTCACCAACCCGATTTCCATGCCCAAGCCCCGTCCTCTCAAGGACGCAAAGAATATCGCGGGGCTCAAGACCGAGCTGAAAAGCATGCCCGGCTATTCGACGAATGTCCGGATGAGCATCAACGAGGAGGAGATCCGCATCGATCTCGTCGACAACCAGCAGGCCAGCCTGTTTGGGACGATCAACGAGCGGTTCACCCCTCACGTGAAGCAGATGCTGACGCACCTTGCGGGTATCGTCCGCGACATGCCGAACCGGCTGGCCATCGAGGGACATACCAACAGCGTTCCTTACCAGGGACCGAACGGGGAGTCGAACTGGGAACTCTCGACCGAACGTGCGAACATGGCCCGTATCCTCCTCGAACAGAACGGCGTTCCCAAGGGCCAGATCATGGAGATCCGAGGCTGCGCCGATCAGAAGTTGATCGAGAAGCTCGATCCCCTCTCCTATGCGAACCGGCACATCTCGGTCATCGTGAAACGAAAAGTGCCCTTCTACGGGGATGCGAGCGAAGTCTTCGGGGAATGACCGGAACCGCCAGATGCTGAACAGCGATGAACGCCGGCGGCTGTTCCCGGTCACCGAGAAGTGGATCTACCTGAATCATGCCGCCGTCGGCCCTTTGCCATCCTACGGGCGGGACGCGGCCGAGCGGTATATCGAGTCTCTTTCCATCGAAGGCGAGAAACACTGGGAGCGCACCGGGGCGTTGATCGAGGAGCTGCGGGGCATGCTTGCCCGCGCGCTCCGGATGCCGGCGAACGGCATCGCCTTCACGCGCAACGTCTCGGAAGGTCTGTCGATTCTCTCGTCGGGCCTCGACTGGCGGTCGGGCGACAACGTCGTTTTGCCGAGCGTCGAGTTCCCCGCCAACGTCTACCCCTGGATGAACCTCGAACGGCTGGGTGTCGAACTCAGGCGCGTCGAGCCCGTCGAGGGCCGGATTTCAGTTGATAGTATAGCGAATACGATAAATGAACGGACGCGGCTCGTGTCGATCAGTTCCGTCCAGTTTTTCAGTGGCTTTGTCGCCGACCTGCCCGCGATTGCCGACGCGTGCCGAAAGCGCGGCGCATTGCTGTGCGTCGACTGCATCCAGCACCTGGGCGCTCTGCCGCTCGACATGGCGGCGTCGGGGATAGACTTTCTGGCCGGGGGCGGTCACAAATGGCTGATGGCCGGCGAGGGGATCGGTTTCGTCGCCTGCCGGCCCGAGCTTGCGGAGCGGCTGCGGCCGGGCCTGATCGGATGGCAGGGGGTGCGGCAGTGGGAGGACTTTTTCGACCAGCGGCTCGACTTCAAGGAAGGCGCGCTGCGATTCGAAACGGGGACGCTCTCGGCTCTCGGCATCCATACCCTGCATGCATCTCTGCGGGTGCTGGCCTCTTTCGGGATCGATCGGGCCGCAGATCTGGTGCGAGAAAACGCGCGGCTGGTGCGGCGCGGCGCGCTTCGGCGTGGCTTCGAACTTGCGCTTCCCGAGGCGGAAACGGCATCGGCGGCCGGGACGTCGGGCATCACATCGTTCCGGATCGAAGGCGTTTCGGCATCGGATACCGCGATGAAGCTTCGCGGGGTGGGCGTTCAGATCTCGGCTCGCCAGGGATACTTCAGGGTTTCGCCGCATTTCTACAACACACCGGACGAGATCGAGGAATTCTTTGCGCGCCTGGACGCGCTCGTAGGCTGATATGGCGCGAATCCCGCATCGGATGGAATGATATATGGATAGAGATGCGTTGCTGACCGATGTCATCATGCACCACTCGCCATTCGCGTGGTGGGAGTGGGACGTCATTCACGACAGGGTCGAGTTCAACGACCTGAAGGTGACGGCGCTTGGGTACCGCGTCGAGGATTTCGCGGGGAAGGGGTATCAGGCGTTCACCGACATTCTGCATCCCGAGGATTACCAGAAGACGATGGATGCGATGACGGACCTGCTGACCGGCCGAAAGAGCATCTATCAGACCGATTACCGGATCCGCGACTTTGAAAATCGGTATCACCGGTACATGGACCGGGGCGTCATCATCGACACGATCGGCAAGAAGATCTCGCGGGTGCGCGGCATCGTCATCGATCTCGGTCTCGAACAGGAAATCGGGGCGAACGTCGACGGCATCGTGGAACTGCTCCAGAAACACGCCGCCGACCGGGAAACCATTCTCGTCGTCTGCGCGGGGTGCGTGCGGCTGAAGATCGACAAGGACGAGTGGACGCCGCTCACAAAAGGTCTTGCGGCGGCGATCACGGACACCGTCTCACACGGAATCTGTCCGAACTGCCTTTATACCCTGTATCCCGAGCTTGCCGACAAGGTCCTGGAAAACCTGTCGAAGTGAAGGACCGCCTCAGGCGGGACTGGCCGGGCCGAGTTTTTCCTGGGCGATCTGGCGGATCGCGCGAAGGTCGAGCTTGCCGGTTCCGAGCATGGGCAGTTTGTCGACGCGGACGAAGCTGTCACGGCGCGGAATGAAGAGGTTGGGAAGGCCGCTCGCCGTCATTTGTTCGAGAATGCCGGGAACGCGGCTCTCGTCGAGTGTGTGAAGCACGGCCAGGCGCTCGCCCTTGCGCTCGTCCGGTATCGCCGTCACGGCGAACGTCATCACGTCGAGGCCGGATGCAGCCTGGAGCGCCTCTTCGACGCGGCCGTGGGGAACCATCTCACCGCCGATCTTCGAGAAGCGCGAGAGGCGGTCGGTGATGCGCACGAAGCCGTTCTCGTCCATGACGGCGATGTCGCCCGTCACATACCAGCCGTCGCGGATCGCCTTCGCCGTCAGATCCTCGCGGCCGATATACCCCTTCATGACGTTGGGGCCGCGCACGAGCAGCATGCCGGGCTTGCCGTGCGGAAGCGGCTCGCCGGAGTCCTGGTCGACGACCCGGATCGATAGCCCGGGAACGGGGTGCCCGACGAAGCCGCGCCGCGAGCCGAACTGGTAGATGCCGCGGCCGCGGAAGTCGAGCGTGCTGACCGTGATCGCCGGGGCGCACTCGGTCGCGCCGTAGCCCTCGATCGGCCGGATGCCGAACTTTTCCTCGAAGGCGTTCGCGACCTTGTCTGGAAGCCGCTCGGCGCCGGTGAGAACGATGCGAAGGGAACCGAGTTGGCCAGGTGTACACCGTCTCATATATATCTGAAGGAATGTCGGCGTCGCGATCAACATCGTCGCGCCGAACTTCTCGACGAGGCCGCCGATCGCGACCGAGTCGAGGGGGTTCGGGTGGAAGACGAGGCCGATCCCGGTGCGGAGGGCGAACCACATCGACATCGTTCCGAACGAGTGGAAGAGGGGCAGGACGCCGAGAAGCGTGTCGGAGCTGTCGACCGTGAGCACCTGGGCGACACCGTCGACGTTGCTGCCGATGTTCCAGTGGCTGAGCATGACGCCTTTCGGCTCGCCGGTGCTGCCGCTGCTGAAGATGATCGTCGCCGTCTCGTCGACGTCGGGCGTGCGTTCGGCGCCGGCGATGCGTTCGAGAAGCCGTATCGGGGCGGTCAGGGCGAGCGCGAGCGCGGACAGCCGGTCGAACCGAGTGATGTCCGCGGCGATATCCTCGAGATACAGCGGCTGAACCGTATCGGGGAGGTCGATCGCGGCTTTTTCGAGGAAGGCGCGGCTCGTCAGGACCGTTTTGAGGCCTGCCTGGCGGGCCGCGGAGGCCATTCCTGTCGGGCCGGCAGTCCAGTTCAGGTTGACGCTCACACGGCCGCCCAGCGCCGCGGCGACGTTCGTCCAGGCGCCTGCCGGTGTGGTCGGCAGGAGCAGACCGACGTTCTTCTGGCCTTCCCAGTGCGGGCGCAGGGCGCGCGACAGGGCGATGATCGAGGCAAGGGCCTCGATGCGGGAGGTGTGCCAGGTGTTGATGTCGCCGGCGGCGAACCTCCAGGGGCGTGTCCGGAGGGTGCGGATCGCGTAGTGATGGAGGGGACGGGCGTCTTCGCGGCGGTGTTCCCAGGCCGCGGTGCCCATTTCCATGACTATCTGACGGACCTGGGCGACACGGGTCTCGGCGGGAAGCGGCGTGCCGAAGGCTACGGTGATGGGGTGGGGGTAACGTTCGGGGATCTTGGTGAGGAACCGCCCGCCCGAGCGGCTGTAAACGCTTCCCCAGACGCGGTCGAGGTGGATCGGGATGATGGGCGCCGTGCGGCCCTTGATGATGCGCTCGAGGCCGCGCCGGAAGGGGAGCATCATGCCGGTGCGCGTCACTTCGCCCTCGGGGAAGATGCAGACCAGTTCGCCCTCGTCGAGGGAGGTGCCGGCGTCTCGGAGGGCCTTGAGGACGACCCGGAGGCCGCCGGTGCCCGAGACCGGGATGACGTGGAGGGCGCGCATGAACGGGTTCAGGAGCCAGTGGTTGTAATATATCTCGTCGACGATGAAGCGGACTGGCCGGTCGGTCGAGGCGATCACCAGGAAGCCGTCGATGAACGAGACGTGGTTCGAGACGAGCAGGGCGCCGCCCTCCCGGGGAACGTTGACGCTGCCGACGATGGTGAGCCGGTAAAATATATTTGTCGTTATAACGATGACGAGCCGGAGCAGAAAGTCGGGCAGGAGCCACAAGGCCCAGAGCGTGCCGCCCGTCGTCAGCAGGGCCGTGCAGAGGATGATCTCGCGGGCGTCGAAGCCGGTATTGGCTAGCAGACCCGCGCCGAGCGAGCCGGCGACCGTGCCGCCGAAGATGAACACATTGGCGAGGGCGATGACGGCACCGCGCCGGTGGGCGGGTGAGCGCCACTGCATGATCGAGTCGAGCGGCACCAGGATGAGGCCGCTGGAGACGCCGAGAATCGCCATGACGAGCAGGGTTCCGGCGATGCCAGGGCCGAAAAGGCCGAACAATACGGTGAAGGCGGCGATGCCGACCGAGCCGAGCGGTATCAGGCCGTATTCTACTTTGGGGCCGGAAAGTCGCGCGGCGAGCATGCTGCCGGCGGCGACGCCGATGCCGTAGAGCGCCATTGGCAGCCCAGAGAGCGTGTCGGAATTGGAGCTTCCGGCCGTGATGCCTTTCGCATAGACGAGGATGTCCTGCCCGAGCAGGCTGACGATGCCCCAGAACAGAATCGATCCCATCACCGAGAGGCGCAGGACACGGTCACCGGAGAGGATCGACCAGGCGTCGCGCACCGACTCGACCACGCCGACCGATTCCAGCGTTGCCGGCTGAACCTTCGGAATGCTCATCGAGGCGAACCAGCCCCCGGTCGCGCACAACGTCAGCACGGCACCGGCGATCCAAGGGCTGCTGCCGGACGCGTCGAGCAGGAAACCGCCGAGTGCCGTACCTACGATGATCGCGAGAAACGTCCACATCTCGAGGAGACCGTTCGCATGGGCCAGCTTCTCGTGCGGTACGAGCTCTGGGATGATGCCGTATTTCGACGGGCTGTACAGCGCCGACTGGAACGACATGAGGCCGAGCGCCGCGAACAGCGGCCAGATCGACCCGCCCATGGCAAGGGAGACCGTGCCGCCGAGCAGCACTAGGACTTCGAACAGCTTCAGCCAGACGATGACCGTCCGCTTGCTGAACCGGTCGGCGATCGGGCCTGCCGGCAGTGAGAAGACGGCAAGCGGAAGGGTGTACACCACGAACGCGATCGTCGCCTGCGACTGCGACGCCGTCTCGAACGCCGCCGATCCCGGCGCGAGCCCTGCCGTCGCTGCACGGATCGACAACAGCGCCACGACCATCTTCCACGCGTGGTCGTTGAACGCCCCCAGAAACTCCGCCAGCAACAGCCCAGTGAGCGGGGATGAGGTTGATGGTGTCGGGACGACTGTCTGATGATCGCTCATATCGAATTCCTCTCGCTCCTCGTGTGTGTGCATGTCACCCGTATACTAGCCTGTTTTTCTGCCGGGATCCACCAGAAGAGAGTTGCAGGTTGCCTGAGTTGGTGTACACTGTGCGGCATGAGTGCGTGGAAGTTTCGGACGAAGGTCGTTGGGGCGCTGCTGCTGGCGGTGCTGGGGCCGCTGGTGCTGTTCGGGGCGGTTACATGGCGGCTGGTCGAACGGTCGGTGCGGGACGACGCGGTGGCGCTGCACCAGGCGATCCTGCGGGGGGTGACCTCGGGGGTCGAGTTGTACATCGGAGCGCAGCGGGCACGGCTCGAAACGCTGGCCCGACAGCCGGATGTGCAGAGCCTCGATCCCGAGCGGGTGTGCTCGGCACTGGCCGAGTTCGTCGGGGAAGAACCCTTCTTTCGAGGCGCGGCGGTGGCCGATGCGTCGTCGACAGTGCGGGCCTCGTTCAACCGGGATGAACGCGAGACCCTCTGGCGCCGCGGCGAAAGGCTGAGCATGCTGTCTGCGACAGGCACGTTGCTGATGCAGGTTCCTGTGAACTCGTTCACGGACGACGGGGTTCGCATCGGGACGCTCGTGGCGCGCGGCACCCTGTCGGGGCCGGATATCCAGGACATTCTCGACACCCTTTCTGTGCCGGAGAACGAGTATGTCTGCCTGCTCGCGAGAACCGGCGAGATCACGGCGCGGCGCGGCGCGGGGCTTCCGATCGGGGCGCGGCGGTTCGTGCTGCCGGCCTCTCTCGTGGCGTGCGCTGACAGCCTCACCGAAACGACCTATACGATGCCCCTGAAATACGGTGAACAAAACGATATCGTTTCACTCACCTGGCGTCCGGCCCTCAACGGCTGGGTGGCGGCCGGAACTCCGGCGTCCGACGCATTCCGGCTGATCGGCACGCTTCGGGCGAACTTCGGTCTCGTGCTGCTGCTCGCGGTCGTGATGGCGGTTGTTGCCGGCGGCTGGGTCGCGGCATCGGTCACGAGCCCGATCTCGGCGCTGATCGGGGGGCTGGCGAAGCTGCGCGACGGCGAGTTCTCGCACCGGGTCGAGATCGGCACCGGCGACGAGCTCGACGAGGCGGGGAAGGGGCTCAACGCGCTCGCCGCCGTGCTGCAGAAGAAGATCCTGATCGGTTCTATATGGGAGCGTATACGAAACGAGCCGAAGTCGCCGGCCGACCCGAAGAAATGAGCGGCCTGCTTCCGCCTGCCGGGGTGCTGATGATAGGGCTGTTCAGCCTGCTTCTCCGCGCGGCGGTCAACGTCTTCTTCATCGCCGGCCAGACGCTGTTCTTCAAGACCGCCGGCGTGACGGGCCTGCCGTACGTCTACGCGGTGATGAACGTCGTCTACATCTCCCTCCAGGCGGGCGCCGTGCGGCATCTCACCGGCTCGTCGGGAACCTACCTGCAGCGACTCTCGGCCGCCTTCTTCGCCATAGCCTTCGTGCGCCTGTTTGCGCCGGTCGGCGATTCGGCCTGGCTCGACACGGGATTTCTGCTTGCCGTCATGGTGTACGAGCTGTTTTTCAACCAGTTCTTCACACACTGGCTGAACGAGGTGCTGCCGCTCGACGAGGGCAAGCGATATCTGCCGTTCATCAACGGCTGCGGCAGTCTCAGCTTCATCCTGAGTGGCGTCGTGATGCGTCTCGCTCTCTCGGTCGCGAGCCTGCCGACCGTGATGGCGGCCGACGTTTTCGCCTTCGCGGGCGCCGCCGCGCTGTTCGGGCTTGTCCGGGGCCGTTTCAGGGAACGCTCGGAATCAGTCTCTCCGGCCTCGCCGGTGCCGCCTGCAGAGCCATCCGGAGCCGAATCCGCACCTCCCGGCCCGGACGTCGGTGGCTCCTTCGCGAATAGGCTTGCCGCCCTGGCCCTGCTCTTCACCCTGTCGAAATACTGGCTCGACTATCAGTATTCGCGGGCGATCACGACGGCTTGCGATACCCCCGAGCGGCTCGCCTCGTTCATCGCGACGTTCACGGCCTGCACCGATGCGCTGGTTCTGCTGACGCAGATGGCTGTCGCCGGCTTTGTCATGAAGTCCGTGCGGCTGACACGCATTCTCGCATTTTTGCCGGTAACGGTCGGCCTCGCCGCCCTCGCCTCGACGGGCGGGGCGATCTCCACCGTCCTGGCAACGCAGTTTCTCTTCACCTGGCTTGCCAAATCCTTCCACCATTCGGCGATGTCGCTCATCGTCGGCGTTCTGCCCGCAAAACCGCGCCTGAAGGCGCTGAGCACGATCGGCATCTGTGCCTCGGCCGGCTCGATGGCTTCCGCCCTCCTGCTGATGGCCGTCCAGACCAGTCTCGCTCCGGGAATCGCGTTCGGGAGTCTCGCGCTAGTCCTTGGCCTGATGACCGCTTCAATCCTTCCACTCGAATGGGCATGGGAAGCGGCTATCGGACGCATCTTGGACGGCGAGGCCGCGGCATCGGGGCGCGGCGGGCGGCTGATGGCGATCGAGTCGCTGCGAGCCCTCTCGCCGGCCGAACGACTCCAGAGGCTCGAGACCCTGCTTCGCGGAACAGAAGAGGAACGACTCGCGGCACTGGACCTCCTCGACGGCATTCCTCGTGCCGCCTGGCAGCAACCCCTCGTCGAGCTCCTTCGGGCAGAGGCGTCGCCGACCGTCCGCGCCGGCGTCGTACGGCGGCTCCTTTCGGGTGACGGGGTCGTTTCCCGCTGGGTCGGCGCGGACCTACTCGCCGCCGGAGAAACCGATCCACGCGTTCTCTCGAACCTGCTCGAAGGTCTGGCCGACATCGACGCGGACCGGGCGTTTCTGCCCTGGATCCGCACCTGCCTCGATCACCCGCATCACCGTGTCCGTGCGGCCGCCGCCGAAGGACTCATCCGCCTGAGCGGCGACGCCGGCGATATCGAAACCGGTCTTCGCTCGCTGTCCGGTATGAGTCGTTCTGCGGACCCCATTAAACGTGCTGCCGCAATCGCGGTTCTCGGGCGTCTCCAGCACGAGTCATTCTTCGACGAGCTGACATCCGGCCTCTCGGACCCGGACGAGCGTGTCGCTGGCCAGGCGATCGCCGCCCTGCGGCGGCTTCCCCTGCCTGAGACCGGCCAGGTGCTGAAAACGGCGGCCGAAACGCTTCCGAAACATCTTGCTCCGGAAGCCGAGGCGGCTGCCCAGGCCATAGAGATGCTGACCTGCAGAGGCATTTCCCAAGTCGTCGAAACCCTCGACCCGGCCGAGCGTGCCCAGGTCGTGAGTCGGTTGGGAACATGGCGGCATGATTCCAGGATTTATCTTCTGATCCGCGCTCTGCAAGTCGAACCGGACGGTCTGCGCGCCGCGCTCGCCGAAGCGATAGAAACGGTCGGTTCGCCCGACGTCCGGCGGCTCATCACTCATGGCTTCGGTCAGGATGGAAGCGCCGTCGTGTGGATTGCGGAGCGGGTTGCCCCGGAGATTCAGGGGCTTGCCGTTCAGGACCTGGCTGACGTGACCCTGCTTCTGCGGCTGATGCGGGAACACGGCGCTCACGACAGGATCGGAACGTTGCTGGTTCCCCTGCTCGAGCGCATCGAGCTGGATATCTCCGAAACGCCGGTGCGGTCGGTTGAATCCGATCTGCGGCTGAGACTGGCCATCACGGCGGCTTCCGCCAGGGCATCCGACCCGGCCGGTATCGTCGATGCGCTCGAGCGGGCACTGCGCGGTGATCGGTTCGTCGCGTCGCTTTCCTGGGAATTTCTCGATCTTCAGCTCGGCACGGAAGTGGCGGGCCGGCTCAGACGGCTGATGAAAACGGTCACCTCGGCCTTCCCGACATCTGGTAAAATCACCGGACACCCATGACAAACGGATTGATGCACAGGTTCGGAAGACTCGCGGCCTCGGTCGCGTTCGGTCTCATGCTGGCGCTCGCCACGGGGTGTGGAGAAGGCGACGGCACAAACGGGCTTCGTCTCGAGGTCGACGAGCGGCTTCCCGTGCAGTTCGGCGTCTTTCCCTTCCTCGAGCGCGGCGAGCTCGAGAAAGCCCTGGCGCCCCTGACGGGATATCTAGCCGCGAAGCTGGGCCGGGACGTTCGGATCCAGCTCGTCGCGGATTACGCCGATCTCGAGCGACTCGTCAGGCAGCGACGAATCGACATCGGCTGGTTTTCACCTCGTTCAAGGCAGGTGGGGGCACAGGGAGTCATGATTCCCGTTTGCCGCCCGCGGACCCGTTCGGGAAGCTACCAGGGGCTCATCGTCGCGAGGCGCGCATCGGGCGTGACGGACCTGGCAGGTTTGGCCTCTGGCAGTTTCGCCTATGTCGATCGCGGCTCGAAGAGCGGTTTCCTGTATCCGAATCGCGTGTTCGTGGAGCGGGGAATCGAACCTCTCCGGTTTTTCCGTTCGATTTCCTGGGCGGGCAACCATGAAACCTGCGTCAGAGGCGTGCTCGACGGCAGGTGGGACGCCGCCGCCGTGACGTCGCTCGTCCTGAAGAACAGTCCAGCTTCCGTGACCGGGAACCTCGTCGTTCTCGCCACGACCGCGGCGATTCTGACCGATCCAATCGTCATCCGGGACGGCTCGCCCGGCCTGGGACGAGAGACGGTCCGCAGCCTGTTTTCCGGCATGGCCTCGGATACGGAAGGGGCGCACGTCATCGCGAGTTTGGCTGTATCGTTTGGTATATTTGGCTTCGACGCCCTGACTGAGGCCGAGCGATGAAGCTCAGCGGGCCGGTCACCGTGCACGGCCAGGGAATCCGGGGCGAGGGTCCGGCTCATTCCCCTTTTGCCATCGGCCTGCGGCCACGAGGGGATGAAACAGAGGGACCGGTCCATCTCGTGTGTTTCGACCGCATGGAGAAGAAGGCCATCCTAAGCCGCATGAGCGTCCGGGGCGAGAAGCCCCTGGCCGGTTCACGGTCGCCCGTCTTTTACGGCACGCTCGACGAGCATGAGGTGACGCTTCTTCGCCTGCCGTACGGCGACGATCCAGATCTGCTCTCGCGGGTCGTAAAAAAATATTTTGCAGTATATAAACCTGTCTTCGTCATTTCACTCGGTTCCTGTATGGCTTTTACCGAGGATCTTCGCACGGGGGATGTGCTCGTGACGCAACGGGCGATTTTCGAAGGCGCGAGCATCGAGATTCCCCGGATTCCAGCATATGACGCGCTCCTGCGGGCGGCCCCGCACCATGTCAGGGTCAGGGGGGCGACGACGCTGACAGTGCGGAAATTCGTAGGCTCGTCGGAGGATCGGGAGCGCCTGCGCTCGCTGTATCCGGATGCCGAAATGCTCGAGATGGAGGATTACCACCTTGCCAGGATTTTCGGGGAGACCGGAACCGGCTTCATCAGCCTTCGGGCCGTCACCGATCGGGGAGACTTCGGAGACCATGTCGAAAACCTCGGCCTGGCGATCGACCGCACGCTTCTCCTGGCACGCCGGATGATCCGGCAGATGTCGCTCGAGCGTCGCCTCGCATTCCAACCGAACCCGCCGACATCAGATATACCGTATAATATATATGTCAAAACGGCGGGACGGGAACTCACGCTTCCGCGGGCCATCCATCTGGCCCGGACGGTCGTTCACGGTTTCGGTCTCGGCCGGATTCTCCCAGACGGTGCCCGTCTCGACCTTGTCACCTGCGGTGACGGGGAGTTTTCGGAATGGTTGTCCGCGCCGGGCGGCCGCGCGGCTGTCGTCGAAACCTCGGCCTGGGTGTTCCTGTATGCCGCCGGAGAACGGTATGCGAAGCTGATTCTGCGTGAAGGGGCGCTCGACGAACCGCCCGGGTCGATCCTGGCCGGGATGCTCCGCCATTGTGAGATGCGCGAGGTGCCAGCTAAGCCCGAGGACCCGGTCGAAGGCTGTCTTCCTGCTTGCCGCAGCATCCACGTCCAGGGCCTCAACTCGATTTCCGCCGAGCCGGAGGAAGGGCTGCTTGCCGCGACGACGCTCGAGGAGTTCCTGGCGAACGGCGTGCCGGTGGTCGACTCGGGAGCGGCCGACATCTGGATCTACCGGACGGCGAACGCGGATTCCGCCTCGTATTTCGATCCGCCCTACGAACTTCCGATGCGCTTTCCCGGGCCGCCTTCGTCGGGAACGGCGCTGATCGCGACGGGGCTCGGACCGGCCATCGACCCTGAGGCGCCGGGCGGCGTTTCGGCCGATGCGCTGATGCTTGGCGACGAGCAGGGAGGGCGATTGGTCAGTTATCTCGAGGACCTCTGCGCCGCGCCCTTCCGGGCCGATGACGTGTTCAGGTATCCCGGCGTCGCCCAGCGGCTCGGTGCGGAATCGGCCGCGCTCGGCCGCCTCGACCGACGGGCCCTGCTGACCCAGGCGGGGCTGAACACCCTGCGGTTCGACCCCGTCACGCTTCGGCGCATCTATTCGCCCGTTTACGACCGGTTTTTCCGGGGTTACTTCGTGCCGCGCCGCGAAACGCCCGCGAGGCTCAGCTACCTCATCCTCTCGAGCCGCGGCTGCGGAAACCGGTGCAGTATCTGCTGTTCGGGCGGTTTCCAGCCATTCACCGCCTTGAAACCTGAACTGGTCATCGACCTGCTGAAGCGTATCAGGGAGATGGCCGCGCTGCAGCCGGGCGAGTTCGTCGACGTGTTTTTTCTGGACTCGTATTTCAACCGCGATCCCGACCGGATCGTGCAGCTCGCGGCTGGCGTCGCCGCGGAGGGCCTCGGGCCGTGGTTCGAATTCTACGTGCGCCACAGCGGCCTTGCCGGATTTCTGCGCCGGACGGCGCCGGGACGCCAAGGCGAGGTCAGGCTCGATCTCGTGAAAGCCTACCGCCGCCTCGGCATCGACGAGATCGTGGTGGGCATCGACTCGTTCACCGACGAGTCGATCCGCATGCTCAAGACCGACACCCTGCGGCTTGCCCTCGAAGGCGAGGCCGCGCACCCGGCCTATACCTTCGACGAGATCGAGGCCGTGCTGACGGCGATCGAGGCGGAGGGGATGGCGTCGCGCTGTTTCCTGCTCATGAACAACCCGTTCGTCGGCGACGAGGACCGGGTGCGCACCTATTACCACCTCGCGAAACTGGCCCTGAACCTGCGCCGGTTCCGCATCGATCTCGAGTCGTCGAGCCGCGTGAACGAGTTGAAGCCGTTCCCCGGCGCCCCGCTGACGCGCGTCGCCGAGCGGATCGACGGGGTCATCCGGGACGACCGGTTCGTGTATCGCTCGGGCATCGGCCATGTCGAGACATGGCTCGAGTTCGAGCGGTTCGGCGAGTTTCGCGAAACGCCGGTCGCCCGGCACCGGTTCCTCGTCAGCTTCCAGGAATCGCGGGCGCTTCTGATCGGCCGCGTCACGACCCTGCTCAACGCGGGGGCCGTACCTGCGGGCATCGACATTGCCGGCCTGAGCCGGATCGCGGAAACCATCCTGGGACTCGAAGCGCGCCTCGCTTCGGTCGTTCGCTCATGGCTGGACGAGTTCAGTGACAGAGCCGAGGCGGAGCGTTTCATCCGCACGGCCGTGGAACGACTGGCCCGGGCGCTCGGAACGCGCGAGACGGAATTGATCGCTCGCGAAACCCCTTCCCGAACGTTCTTCAAAGTTCTGCGAGATGAATACTCATGCAAATATGAGTCATGAATCTACAAGGAAAAGGCCATTACTAATCGTCTCACACGTAACACGACAATCACCCGCATACTCGATACCGTTCGTGCTGAGCTTGTCGAAGCACGAATGCACTCGCCCTTCGACAAGCTCAGGGCGAACGGAATATCGTTTTCTATCTGCAGGATCGAGGTGTATGCTCCCTGCCTGAGTCGCTTCATCTACGCGAAGTTTCCAGAAAGGCGACGATGCTGGTAAGATGCGCATGACACACGACACGACCAAGGAGAAGAAGATGATGCAGCGGCGTTCGGTAGACTGGAAATGGGCGGCGGTGCGTCCGCTCGGAATCGCGGCATTTCTCGTTCTGCTGGTGCTGGCGGGCCTGCCGGTGTCGGGACAGACGGCCCGCGCGCCGTCCGACTTCGAGTATCAGCGCCTGATCGCCTCCTGGCCTATGCTCCAGGAAGTCACGGCGATGGCCGCGAGGCACGGAGCGAAACTCGGCCTCTACGGCGGCACGGTTCGCGACCTGTTCCTGGGCCGCCCGTTCACGCCGATCTCCGACATCGACCTCATCTTCGACAGCTCCGATGCGGGCTTCGCGGCGTTTCGCGACGAGCTGCTGATGTTCAACCGCAATCTGCGCGGCGGTCTTCCGAAGCCGGATTTCCACTTCGATCTTTCGGACATGGAGAGCGAGAACGAGCGTCAGCACCTGTATCACAACATCGGCATCACGGCGACGAAAGTCGGCGTCATGTCGGACAACCGGGTCATGGACCCGACCGGCCGCGGTATCGAGGATCTGCGGGCCCGCGTGTTCCGCTACTGGCCGCCGCGCACCGATCTGATCGAGCCCGAGAACATCGGACGATTCGTTCGTGACCTCGTCCGCCTGCACGCGTTTTCACGAGACGAAACGACGATCGATCTGATGCGCCGCACGATCGCCGCGTGCGCCGACCCGGTGACGCCCGAAGGGAAGCGAATGCTCGCCGCGGCAAAGCACTGCCGCGCGATGACGAAGCCGGGGGCTCTTCTTACGTTCCCGATGCTGATCAACGACTTCCGCTCCGATGGACGGTTCCTGCACAACTGGCAACTCGATCGTCTCACGAAAAGCTATCCATTCGACATGCTATATTTCGATCTTCTGCGGAGTGTCACCCAGGCCGACGACATGGAGAGCATGCGATCGGTGCTGGCCGAACTCGGCGTCGACCGAGCGCTGGACCGCCTCGGCTTCGGATCCGAGGCGGCCGTGCTGATGGATGCTGCGCTCTCCCGGGAAGATCTTTTCGCGCGGTTCGCGTTTCCTGGCCACGTGGCGGACATTCTCACGGAAAAGCCGAGCTTCATCAGGGAATGGGAAGCCACGCTTCGCCGGTACAATTATCGCGTCCTGTTCGACATGCTGATCTCGGACCTTCCGGCGGGAAGCCACGAGCAGTACTGGCTCGGCCTGCGCCGCGACGATTTCCTGAAGCCGTCGACCTACGCGATGCTGAATCCCGGCGACGATTACCGCGAGACGATCCTCGGCTTCCTCGACGCTGATTTCAACATCGGCGTTCTGCCGCGCGCTTCCGCCACGCGAAGCCTCGACTGGTTCGTCAAGACGTATCTGCCGCTCGGAAGTGTGACGCTCTGCCCGGTGTCGGTTCCAGAACCGGGCGCCGACGCGCTGAAGGGTGTCGTGTCCGGGTATTCCCCCGAGATCGTTGCGATCGACCGGCTTGCGCGGCATTCGCTGGTGAACATCGACGAGTATCTCGACATCCAGACCGGCCCCGAGCTGAAGCAGCTCCAGCTCGACCGGCGCTGTCGCTGGGCGCTGCTTATGAGCGACGCCCAGGGCGCCCGCGAGTATCTCGCCGCGCGCGGCTGCCGGGAGATCTTCCAAATGAACGCCTGCGGCTTCAACCGCCGCCGGCAGACCTTGCTCGGCTATGATCCACGTAACGACAATGTTTATATCGCTGAGTATGGATTTTACACCGACGATCAACTTCTGAACCACGAGGCCCGGGTGTACTTCCTGCGGGCCGGGAAAGGCCCCGTCGTCGACCGCCGCATCGAGACGTTGCGGCATCCCGATGCCGGCCTGCCGGTCGCCGACGAACTGGCAGGGTTCCTGCGAGATCTCGGCGAGCCGGTCGAAGTGTTCTTCGTCGGATTCACGACGCCCCTCAAATGGCATCTCGAGGAGCAGCGGCAGGTGAAGATCGGTGATATCGAGTTCAGGCTCGGCCGTCTTCCGCTGCCGGGCGGCGGAAAACCGCTCGTGATGGCCCTGTCGGGGCTCGGCGCAAATTACGGCACGCTACCGGCGAAGGTGATCGAACTCCTGATCGGTCGCGGATTGAAGGCAGTGGTCGCCGTCGGAACGGGCGGGGGGCTGCACCGCGGCATCGCCCGCCGGTTCGGATGGATCGCCCCTTCGAAGATCTGGTATGCCGGATCGACGGCCGAACGGGACCTGGCCGAAGTCGTCATCGACAACGCCGCTGCGCGGCTGAACGTGCCCGGTATGGTTTCGTACGCTCGCCACGCGACCGTTCCCACGGTGCTGGCCGAGACGCAGGCCCGCGTCAACGAACTTCGCGCCCGGCACACGCTGTCGGTCGACTGCGAACAGTATCACATCGCGAGGCTGCTCAGACGGCGCGCTCCGGGTGTCAGAATCTATAGTCTTGTGAATATAACTGATTTCCCGATCGGCGCCGAGTCGGAACGCCAGATGGCCGGTGCTGGAATCAACCTCGAAAACTCCCCCGAGCAGATGAAAGCGGTCGAGACGGCCCTCGGAGCCATCCTCGACGATCTGCGCGGCCGTCTCTGATCAACCGAAGGAGCCTGCGACATGAAGTTCGGCATCATCACTCTGGCCTCATCGATTCACGACAAAAAGCGCATCCGCGAACACGTTTCGACGCTACTGACGAACCTCGGAAACCGCATTTCCATCGAGGAGATCGTTCCCGAGCGGATCGACACCGTCGACATTCCCCTCGTCTGCATCCTGACTGGCGGCACGGAACACGAGTTTTGCGCGCTGTATCCGAAACTCGCGGCGGACGGCCGGCCGATCACGCTTCTGACACTTCCGCATTCGAACTCCCTGCCGGCCGGCCTCGAGATGCTCGCCTGGCTCAACGCCCAGGGGTCGAAGGGGGCGAGGCTCCTGCACGGCGACCCGGCGATGCTGGCGCAGAAGATAGGACGGCGCGGCATGTGCCTCGCGCTTGCCGTAAAGCTCCGCAGTTCGGTCATCGGCGTCATCGGAAAACCCTCCGACTGGCTTATCGCGAGTGGCGTCTCGTATGACGCCCTGCAGAAACGGTTCGGTCTCAGGATCCGGGAGATTCCCATCGAGGAGGTCTACGACGCATACGCGGCGGTGCCGGCCGACGAGGTCGCGAAGGCGCTCCGCGAGTTCCAGGAGCCGCGCAGTATCGCCGAACCCACGGAGAATGACCGGGAAGCCGCGGCGCGGCTGTACGTCGCGATGCGGCGGGTGGTTGCATCCCATGGCCTGACCGCCGTGACGCTGCGGTGCTTCGATCTGCTGCAGAAACTCGGAACGACGGGCTGTCTCGCGCTCTCGAGGCTGAACGACGAAGGCGTGACGGCCGGCTGCGAGGGCGACGTGCCGGCGCTCCTCACCATGCATGTTCACCGGATTCTGAGCGGCGAGGCCTCGTTCATGGCCAATCCGTCGGTTTTCCTCGGGGACGACGTAGTGTTCGCGCACTGCACAGTTGCATCATCGATAGTTGATAATATCAAATGGCGGTCGCACTTCGAGTCGGGAATCGGTGTGGGCATTTCGGGGACCTACCGGCCCGGCACTATGACCGTGATGCGGCTCGGCGGCCCCGACCTGGGAAAAGTGTTCATCGCCGAGGGGGAAGTCGTCCCGCACGAGTTCCGGGAGGACCTGTGCCGGACCCAGGTTCGGATCCGGCTTCCCGGCGTCGCCGACACCCTTGGCCGCGTGCCGCTCGGCAACCACCACATCCTCGCCCGCGGCGCCTGGAAAGATATCTGGAGCGACGCCCTCGAACCCTTCGGCATCGATATCGGAAGTTGAACCCGACGTGTCACGCGGGGGCGGGTCTCAGACCCGCCCCTACAGATGCAGAAGAGGTTATTTTTTCGCTTTGCCCTGGTTGGCGACGGCTTCCATGGCTTTGGCGACCTCGGCGGGGTCGCCTATATAATAGTGTCTGATGGGTTTGAGCTGGGCGTCGAGCTCGTAGACGAGTGGCATGCCGGTCGGGATGTTCAGCTCGGTGATCTCGGCTTCGGATACGTTGTCGAGGTGCTTGACCAGCGCGCGCAGGCTGTTTCCGTGGGCGGCTATCAGCACCTTCTGACCTGATATAATAACTGGCGCTATTGTTTCGTTCCAGTAGGGCAGAAACCGGGCGACGGTCTCCTTCAGGCTCTCGGTGAGCGGCAGATCCGCCTTCGCCAGGCCGCGATACCGCGGGTCGTGGCCGGGGAACCGCTCGTCGGTCGGCTCGAGCGCCGGCGGCATCGTGTCGTAACTGCGCCGCCAGATGAGCACCTGCTTGTCCCCGTATTTCGCGGCCGTTTCCGACTTGTTCAGCCCCTGCAGAGCGCCGTAATGCCGCTCGTTCAGCCGCCAGCTGCGATGCACGGGAATCCACATCAGGTCCATCTCGTCGAGCGTTATCCAGAGCGTGCGGATGGCGCGCTTGAGCACCGACGTGTAGGCGAGATCGAACGTGAATCCCTTTTCCTTCAGGATGCGCCCGGCCTTGTGGGCCTCTTCGATGCCCTTCTCGGACAGATCGACATCCGTCCAGCCCGTGAACCGGTTTTCCTTGTTCCAGGTGCTCTCTCCGTGCCGAAGCAACACGACCGTATACATGCGATCCTCCTTATATCCTCATAAAGAACTCTGACGTCTACTATATCAAACTCCTGTGCCATACGCTCACATCCAACATGAGGAAAATCTTGGCAGGGAGACGAGGAGCGTGTACACTTCGAGACATGAGCGACAACTCACGACATGTGAAGAATACATACGGGGAACGAATCTTCCGGAACGTCGGGTTCGCGGTGATCTTCCTCGTGTCCAGCCTGATCTGCGGCTGCGGCGCGACCAACCTCGAGCTGAACCGGCCGAACCTGATTGCCGTGTCTCCAGACGGGAGCCGTTTGTTCATCTCCGACTCGAGAAACTTCCGAATTCTAGTCGTCGATCGTGAATTCCGGCTTGTCCGGGAAATTCCGTATTCTTCCGAGCAGGCGGTCTGGGGGATGAACCCTGGAACGCAGGGCGAGCTGGTCATTACCGACAACCGTCTCGAAAAGGCGACGTTCGATTTCAAGGAAAAGCGGGCGAATGCCGTTGCCGAGATCATTTTCATGGGTCCCGACGGCGGGACCACCAGCGCTCTGACATGGCGTTCCGAGAAGGGGCCGCTGATCTATCCGCGGCAGGTTCTTCCCCTGGCCGATGGCGGCGTCGCCGTCACCGACCTGCGCGTGAACAAGGTGCTTGTCTTCGAGCGGAACGGCACGCTGCGCATGTCGATCGGGGAATACGGCGATGCCGACGGCCGTCTCTACTGCCCAAGCGATGTTCTTACCGATCGCGACGGGCGTTTCCTCGTGGTCGACTCTTACAATCACCGGCTCTGCGAGTTCGACCGGAACGGCGCCTGGCTCCGTACGATCGGCCGGAAGGGCACGGGGCAGGGCGAGCTGATGTTTCCCCAGAACGCGGCCCGCGATGCGAACGGCCGCATCTATTGTACCGAGCTGGGCAACATGCGCGTCTCGGTGTTCGAGGCTGACGGCCGGTTCGTGAGGCATATCCCGATGCCGACCGCGTCCGGCTCGAACGGTCTGTATGAGCTGTTCGGCATCGCCTGCGCGACCGCGCCTGCCGAGCTGTTCGTTGCAGATTCTATCAATTCCTCCATCTACGTTTTCGATCTCGACGGGAACCACCGTGGCACGATCACACGGCTTCGGCCATGAGAGCCGTGTCGTCATGGATGGAGAACGCACATGAAGCTTAAATGGAAGCTGTCGCTGATCTTCGGTATCCTGGGCGCCTGCAGCGCGGCCCTTGCCGGGTATATCGTCTTCCGCACGGCGCTCGAGCAGTTCGAGAAATCGATGATCGAGGAACTTCAGGCCGTAGCCGAGGTTTCCCGGCGTATCGTCGATCCCGAACGGCTGGAGACGATCCATTCCGTGGACGATCCATATTATCGCGAGATGAAGTCGATCATGCGCACGATGCACGAGAACTTCAGCCTCGATTGGTGCGCGATCTACAGATATAACGGGAAATATTTCACTCATATCGTCGACGGATCCGAGATGGGTGACGAATTCATCCCGGATTACCCGATCTTCGACATGCCCGAGGAACTCGTGGATTCCTGGAAGGAAGCCAAGCCTTCCTACTCCGCAGGCAATGTCGACGCTTTCGGTATGTGGATGAGCGCGTTCATGCCGATCACCAACGCCTCGGCGACGGTCGTTGCCGTGTTGGACGTGAGCCGGAACAACGACGTCCTTCGCAGGTTCATCCGTCAGTCGAAGAACGACGTGCTGATTGTCATGCTGTTGATCGGCCTAATCACTCTGGCTGTCTGCTTTGTCTTCTCGAAATACCTGACCAGGTCGATCGACCGACTCATCCGGGGCACGCAGGAGCTTGCGGCCGGGAATCTCGCACACCGGGTCACGGGCATCGATTCCCGCGACGAGATCGGGATGTTGGCCGGAACGTTCAATGAGATGACCGGCCAGCTTGCCCAGAATCGCGCGGCTCTCGAGCGGAAGATCTTCGAGGTCACCACGCTCTACGAGATCAGCCAGCAGATCAACTATGCGGGCAGTTCCGCGGAGATCCTGCAACTTATTCTCAAAAAGTGCATCGAAGGCCTCGAGGCGGGCCGCGGCAGCGTCCTGATGTTCAACGAGGAGACAGGGCGGCTGGTCGTCGATGTCGCCGTCGGCGAGGGTGTCGAGCCGGTCACGAAACGCATCGAGTTCGCCCCGGGCGAAGGCGTCGCCGGAAAGGTGTTCGAGGAGCAGAGGATGCTGCTCGACAACGATCCGATCGAGCCGAACTTCAAGCCTTATCCCGGTGAATCCGGTTCACCGATTCACAACATCATGTGTCTGCCGCTTCTCGTCGAGAAACGATCGATCGGCGTCATGAACATCGTGAACAAGCGGAACAAGGGTTTCACCGACGCCGATGTCGCGTTCGCCGGAACGATGGCCTCGCAAATAGCGCTAACTATAGAAAAGGCGCGGCTCTACGAGCTTTCGATCACCGATGGCCTGACGAAGCTGTTCGTTCACCGGTATTTCCAGGTGGCTCTCGACAACGAGCTGAAACGTGCCAAACGGTATGGCTCGTGCGTCAGTCTTATATTAATGGATATAGATCATTTCAAGAAGTTCAACGACACCTACGGCCACCAGATGGGCGATCGCGTGCTGTCTCTCTCGGCGCTGGTCCTTCGTGAGGCGGTCCGAAGCATCGACGTGCCGTGCCGGTATGGCGGTGAGGAGTTCGCCGTGATTCTGCCGGAAACGGACGCTCAGAATGCTCTCGGCGTTGCGGAGCGCATCCGCAGATCAATCGAGGCCTACGAATTCCCCTCGCTCGAAGGCAGCGTTCTTCGAGTCACCGTCAGCCTCGGCATCGCCTCGTTCCCCGAGCACGGCACCGACAAGATGTCGCTGATCAAGAAATCCGACGAGGCGATGTACTGGTCGAAGGAAGCCGGCCGCAATCGCGTTTCCACATGGAGCCCCGCCGGCAAGCCCGTCGCGGGCTGATGCAAAAAACATCCCGCCCGCCGGAGAGGCGGGGCGGGATGTTTCCGCCATTCCAAGAGCAAGTCAGGCCGACATGACTTTCCCGGCATACTCGCGATAGAAGGTTGCGCGGGCGGCCGCATCGGGAATCTCCCGGCGCGGTACGGTGACGACGCGGGAGCCGGATGGCCGTGCGAACGACTGCTCTACGAACAGCTTTACGATGGCGGGCGGAACTGGATACAGGATGTCGAAGGGGTCCTGCTCCGCCTTTCCCTCGCGAATGGCGCTGGTCCGCTCCATGGTCCGCTCGAAGTTGCGTGTGATCAGGTCGAGGATGTCGTTCACGTTCTTGCTGAGGCCTTTGCGATCGACCTTGTCGAGTGGGGTGGCCCAGAGGTTGATTCCTTTGAGTTCCGCCAGCTCTTTTTCGTTCAGGCTGACCGGCGGCTCGAAGTAGACAAGCCTGCATGTGTAGGGGATGCCGGCGAAGAGAGGGTGCGGGTTTTCCATGGTGATGGGGGAACGGTATTCGAAGTCTGTATTGACCCCGTTATAGAATACGCTGTAGCCGCGGCCGAGGTAGATGTCCGTCAGGCGGTTGACCACCCACCACGCCAGCGTGCTTTCCCAAGGGGCGAAACACGGGCCGAACTCCTTGAACAGCAGGTAGCGGATGTTGTCGCACGAGGCGTTCACCACGTTGCCCAACTCCCGGTAGAAGGTCGATTTGCCGCACCCGGCGGCGCCGATGGGGATGATCAGGAGCGGATGGGCGGACGTGAGGGTTTCCTTCTTCCAGGTCGGGTTCTCTTTCAGGGAATGCGCGATGAAAGCTTCGAGGTGCTGCTCGCCCTTTCTGACGAGCGCGGCCGGGTCTTGGCCGGTGATCTGCGCCGTGAGGATGGTGAGATACGTGTTGATGACGTGATACGGGCTCAGCTTGAAGCAGAAGTCGTAGCGGGCCATCTCGTCGATCGCGCGGATGGGATCGGGCTCGGCCTTGATCAGGTATTCGCCCGCCTTGACGTTCACGCCGAAGATCGGGCTGTTGTACATGTTCTTCGCGTCGCGAAGGAGCGCTTTCGTGTCGCCGTGTGCCTCGACGGCCTTCAGGATGTTGGTTACGCAGATGGTGACGTCTTTGCCCCACACGATCGAGGCGTCGTCCCTGATGACCTCGGCCAGGCCGGCCAGGTGGTATTTCTGGGCGATCTTGCCGAGGATGTCGCGAGTTCCCTGATGAATGGTCATAGCTCTTCCCTTCGCTGAATTTCGATCACTCTCCACGAATACCATACATCCGCTTCGGATGTCCTCACGAATCTTGGCACGCAGGGCAATCGCATCAGTTTTCACAACAGCTTGATCACGAAGGGCAAAAAGCACATGGAGATTTCACAGGAAAAATATAATTCTTTGTGGAACCTGGTATATCGAAATTCGAACGATTCACCGCGGAGACGCTGATCCGCCGAGGAAAATATTTTCGTACATCGTTTTCATCTTGTTTCAATCTCTGCGCCTCTGCGACTTGGCGGTGAAAAGGTCTTTGTATCTCTGTGTTCATCGTGCCTTCTGTGATTCACAGCCGTTCTTGCTGAACGCGGAAAAGGGAAACCGCCCGCGGCGGTGCCGGCCGATCAGAGAGTGGAAGGGTCGCGATGGAGACGATCGAAACTGGCTCGAAGAGCGGATATCGATGCCTGCGCGGGCGTGGTGATGAAGGCACGGGCGGGGTCGCGCAGCACGTTTGTCGCGCAATGGATGTCGCCCTTGCGGTCGTGATAGGCCGCGGCGTTCAGGAAGTGGACTCTGCAGCCGAGGCTCTTGGAGCTGCCAACGATGACCTTCCGGAAAGGGGGAAACAGGGGATCTGAAACGAGCAGGTGATCGCGAAGAATGAGATGATTCACCACTCCCGGGGTATAGGCGATGCAGTTGCCGTGGGCCGCGGCCTCGTTGCCCTTGAAGAGCACCGGCCAGGAGACGACGGGAATCTCCCGATGCGCATCTCCGGTGATGCGGCGGATTTCCGCGATGAGCCTGCCGGTGTTTTCATCGATGATCTCGTTGATCTTCCGGTTGAGCTCGATGAACTTCGCTTCGGCGGTTCCATTCCAGGCGCCCGGGGCAAGAAGAGCGCCCTGAAGCTTCGGAAGAAAGGATGCGTAGGGCTCGGGAAGAGGTGCGAAATCGGTCTGCGAGGCTTTCTCGATAAGTTCGAGGGCACCGCAGGGGTCGGCCCGGACGATCGCGTAGCCGCACGGAGAATACCGGGTCGGAACGATTGATAAATATTCATCGATATGCCCGACCGCAAGCCATTTCGTGGCGAGCATGATCTTGCGGCCGTCATATCCGTTCTTCAGGAAAAACTCCCGGCATTCGGGTGTCATGCTGTCGCCGTGGTAGAGAATGTTGTCGGGAGTGACCTCGATGTTGCCCCCGGAATCGCCGTCGCCGAAACCGGCGGTGGAGCTGGGATTGACGCACAGCTTCATGCTCCAGTTCTTCGAAATCCATTCGGGGAAATCCTTCAACCCGGCATCGCGGGCGGAATCGAAGACCGCCGGCACGGTTTTCTCGCCGTCAGACCAGGTACAGAGTTCGCCGAAATCCTGCATCCAGATGTCGTTCGTCTTCATATCGGGATTGACGTCGACGAGTTCCTCGACGACGCCTGTTGGGGCTCCGAAGAACCTCGCCCTTGCTTCGGGAGTCGGGAGGGAGTGGGCGCTGTCGACGATATGAAGTTGAAACGCGTCGTTGCCCGTCAGGCCGTCTTCTTCGTGAATGGCACGGATGACCCCGAAGAGCTCCTTCACAAACGCGGTGGTATCGGTGTGATTGACCACCAGCACCTTCCTGGGAAGCTGGTTGGCGCTCATCAGCCGGAGCGTTCCCGCCCAGGCTCGTCCCGGGAAAAGGAGGACAGTCGTCAGGACCGCGATCGCCACCCAGCCGCCAAACCTGTTCATGGATCTTCCCTTTCATCCGGTGCGTCAGAATCACGAACGCCGTTTGAAAGAGCAAGAGCAATGCCAGGGTGGTGATGCCGGAAAAAGCCCATCGGAGCGGAAAGGGAACCGGGCGAGAGAAAACTGCCGGATATCCGGCGTTCCTGCACAAAATTCCGGCACCCAAAATCCGATGAGCGGGACAGGGTCAGTCCGCTTCGGCGCTGCTTTCGAGCAGGTGGAGCGGGTCGTGTGCCATGTACCGGCGCGGCGGCCGGAAATACTTGAACGGCGAGTATGACGCCAGGTTGCTCACGCTGGCCATATATACGCAAGCGTATCTTTCGACCAGAGTTGCGAACCGCGACTCCTCGTTGCCGGCCCGCATGATCTCGCCCCAGTATTTGTTGAAATCGCGCTGCTCGTCGCTGATCAGCTTCGTGATGTGCTCGTCGATCTTCGAGATCTGTTCCCGCAGTGCTTCGCGCTTCCTTTCGGCTTCTGGCGGTCGATTTTCGACCGGGATGCCGCGCAGTGATTCCTTGATGTCGAACAGCTGGTCTTCGAGCTCTTCCTTCTTCTCCATGTCGGAGACGATCTCACGGTGCGTGTCGGCGTTGCGCTCGAGCGCGGGAACCTCGGTGGCCAGTTCCTGCACGATCAGGCCTGTGCGCCAGCCGATCGCCTCTTTCAGGGTGACGACGTCGCCCCAGATATGGTCGCCGAGGTAGAAGATCTCGGAGGGGGAAAGGGCCAGGTCCTTTTCGAACGTGCGCGCGTTGCCGCCCTGGTAGATGCCGCCCCAACGGATCGGCGCGTGGAAGTTCGCGAGGAGGCCGCTCGCCGGGTCGACCCGCAGGAACTTCTGGTGCTGCTGGAAAAACGCGGGCTTGTTCGCGCAGACGATGATGATGTCGAACAGATCCTGCCACGAGCCGCTCTTCAGATACGGGCCGAAGCAGTGGTTCATCACCTTCTGGCTGTACTCGAAGTCGGAATTGGTGATCATGGCGATCTTCTTGCCGGCCGCCTTCAGCCGCTGGATCGCTGAGACCATCCGTTGGTCGCGGATGAAGTAGCGGTCGGGGTCGTCGATGACCTGTCCCTTGAGGTTGCCTTCCTGATGCGCGTCGTCGAGGGCGCGGCGGATGTCGCCGAATGCCTTCTTCAGGTTCATCGGGATCTGCTTCGCGTCGCACAGATCGACGAGCTGGGCGAACAGGCAGCCCTCGGCGAGCGAAAATAGAGTGTGTATTATATAATAGCGCGGATCTGCCAGGTCGATGCCGGTCGAGGGATAGATTTTCTTCTGTTCCTCGATCGTCAGGAACTTCGTTCCATGGCTGGCTTTCTTGACGTAGCCGTACCGGTTGACCTTCAGGAAATTCCCCAGTTCGACGTCGATCACGAGGCCGCGAATGACGAACTCGGGATCGAATTTCATCTCCTGGAGCTCGGTTGGGTAGCCCAGGTCTTTCACGAGCTTGTCGAGGACGATCCGGTAGGCGGTCTCCTCGAATGCCGGCACGTTGTAGGTGGCGAGCGTGTAATCCATATCGAAGCCGACGAGCTTGATATGGTTCATGTTGAGGGTGCGGTTGACGAAAATGCGTTGTTCGGCGCTGATGCGCACAGAGTTGGACATTGATACCTCGCTTGGATGTTTCCGGCGGCGTTGCCCGCGCGGGACCGTTCGATGCTCCTGGTGCGCGCTGCCGCTCGATGTTTCTTTCTTTGTCGTGCCGGGATGATACCACAAACGTCACGAACTGGGTATACTCATGCATCATGACACAGGAACCCGCCATCAGGCTCCCCGTCCGCATGGTGCTGTTCGATTACGGCAACGTCCTCGAATTCGTCGATCACCGCCGCTCGGCCGGCCGCCTCTGTGAGGGAACCGGCTGCGATCCCGACGTTCTCCTGCGACGCTTCCTCGAGCCGCGCGGCCCTCTCGAGCAGCTCGAAACCGGCCGAATCGACGGCGACACGTTCCGGCGCATCGCGGGCGAAGCGATCGGGAAAACGTTCACCGAAGCCGATTTTCTCGAGCGATTCAATGACATGTTCGTGATGCGCCACGACACGATCGCCCTGATGAAAGCCCTGCATGGCCGGTACCGACTGGGCCTGCTCTCGAACACGAGCGAGCCCCATTTCCGGGCGACCATCTCGAAGCACCCCTGCTTCGGGCTCTTCGACCAGGTCACTCTCTCCTTCCAGGTCGGCGCGCAGAAACCCGATCCGGCGATCTACCGCGACGCTCTCGAAAAAGCCGCCGGAATCTCGGCTGAACAGATCCTCTATCTCGACGATATTCCTGCCTACGTCGAGGCTGCCAGGAACGAAGGCATGCAGGCTCTCGTCTACGACCGCGCCGGAGAGGTTGCTGAGCAGCTTCGGGCTGTTTTGGGCAGAAGATGACTGCGTTCGATCGGAACGCCGTTACGAGCGTTCCGGTCGCAGGTCGATGGCGAGGCGCAGGCCGTCGTCGGGCGGGGTGGGGTAGTGGTTCGGCAGGAACTCGGCCTGGGTGAATCCCACGGATGCATACAGCGCCCGGGCCGGGGCGTTGCGGGTGCGCACTTCGAGATAGGCCATGCGGATGCCGCGCGGTCGCGCCTCGTCGAACAGACGGTGGAGCAGGGCGCGGGCGCAGCCGCGACGACGGCACTCGATCGCCGTGGCGAGATCCAGGATGTGCATGGCCCCGTCGTCTTCGCACATGCCGATGGTATAGCCGACGATATGTCCGTCCAGCAGCGCAACGAGGCAGAGAAACATTGGGAAGCGCAGGCACTCCGAGAACTGTTCCGCCGGCCACGGGCAGGGGAAGCTCTCGCTCTCGATAACCGCCACGACCGGCACGTCCTGGGGCGCCATGGGGCGTATCACGAACTCGCTCATATCGTGTGTGATGATACACCATGCCGTCGACTCCATACGATTTTCGGGTTTCAGGCGGAAACGCTTCTGGTAAACTGACGACATGACGAAATCATCCTCGCCCGAAGCATCGACACAGAAACCAGGCATCGGACTCGTGCCGGTGCTCGTCGCCCTCCTGACGTCATGGTCCGTCCCGGCGTTGGCGGAGGAACCGGTTGCGATGCGGGCGGTCGAGCGTGAGCAACGCTATGCGGTGACGCCGTTTCAGGCCTTGTGGGTCGGCCGCCGCATCTGGCAGAACGAGTGCCGGGGCACGGTGGAAGGGCTCACGCACTGGAATCACGGCGAGGATTTTCCCTCGCTGGGCATCGGCCATTTCCTCTGGTACCCGGAAGGACGCCGGGACCGCTTCGAGGAGACGTTTCCGGGACTGATCGACTTCTGCCGCGAGCGTGGCGCTGCCGTGCCCGCTTGGCTTTCCGACGTCCGCGCCTGCCCCTGGCCGACGAGAGCCGCATTCGAGGCCCAGCGCCGCTCGCCGCGCATGAACGAACTGCGCAGCTTCCTGGCGACGACCATCACGCTTCAGGCCGAGTTCATCGCCCGGCGTCTCGCGAACGCTCTTCCGCGCATCATCGAAACGCTGGAGGCATCCGAACGATCGGCCGTAACGTCGAGATTCGATGCCTTGTTCCTGACGCCGCAGGGATTGTATGCCCTGATGGATTACGTCAACTGCAAGGGCGAGGGAATCAACCCTGCCGAACGATATGCCGGCCAGGGCTGGGGGCTCCTCCAGGTCCTCGAAGGCATGCAAGGCTTTCCATCAGGGAAAGAGGCGGTGCGTGAGTTCGCTGCCTCTGCCTGCCGCGTCCTCGAACGCCGGGTGTCGCTGGCTCCCCGCGAGCGCCGCGACCTGGAACGCAAATTCCTGGCCGGCTGGCGCAAGCGCGTGATGAGCTATACCGCCCCGGAAGCCGAATGAGGCGCGGAGTCGGGTGTCAACCTCCGATGAGATAGGAGGCATCGATCGAATACGTCTTGAGGACACCCTGAAAATAGGCTGTTACGAGAATGCGCTTCCTGAAGCTGTCGAAGGCGATGATTGGCTTGTTCATGGAGTAGGGAAGATCAAACGTGGCTCCGGCTTCAAGGAGCTGCTGATAGGTTTGCCCGTTTTCCTGCACCATGATACCGGCGCCGGCATTGTCGATGGCCATCCAGATGCGTCCCAGATGATCATATTGGGCCTGAATGAGCCCTGTAATGTTGTTCGAACTCGTCTGGGTGAAACTCTGGTTGAATGTCTGCATCTGGGGGATGGATTGCTCGGGAGGCAGGAACGCTTCGGAAATCACGATGAACTTGTCGTTGTTCGGGCTGGCGGAGAAATGGCTGATGTTCGTACCCACGGGAATGGTTCGTGTCAGCACAAAATTCGCGGAATTATATTCCGCTACAACACACTGATTCGAATCCGTCCCAGTGGCAATGAACACTTTGCTTCCATCGAGACTCATGTGAATTTCAGGATTGTTGAAACTCGCGCTCAGACCGATGTTTACCGGTGAACCGACAAGAGTGAGACCGGAGGTCAGGGATGCCAGGTAATAAAAGTTTCCGCCATCGTTCAAGAGGGCGATGACATGATTGGTGACAAGATTCTGGGTGATCGAATTTCCGCCGAGAACGGATGTCCCGAGAGCCGGGCTCTGCGTATAGGCTGAGATCGAGGAAAACCCGTTGACGTATCCGGCTCCGGTGCTCGTCGGGCTGATGAATCCGTAGACGTAGGAAGGGGATCCGCTCTTGCCCGGGATGAAACGGGCCATGGTGTATCCGCCCCCGATGGCTGTACTGGGACCGAACTCGGAAAGGGTCAGGCTGTTATACCCATACCATCGCGAGTTTACGTCGTCCAGAATGTAGGCGTCCCCGGTATCCCTGGCTTTGATGCCGGCGAAATTGGCCGGCAATACGGAGGATGTGGCCGAGGCGATGCTGAAAAGCGAAGACCTCGTGGTGAAGGTCGTCGTCGTTGCCGGACCCCTGAAGCCGTTTCTTGCCACAGGCTTCACGCCGAAGGTGTAGGTCGTTCCGGGAAGAAGGTTCGACACGCGGAAGGACGTGCCATACGCCTCGGCAACGAATGTCTCGGCGGCTCCGTTGATCCTGACGACGTGATACCTGTCGGCCTGCGTCACGGGGAACCAGTCGAGCTGGGCCGCGACATGCGAGTAGGAGGCCGGCGGGATCGGCGTCTGGATGAAGCTCAGCACGGTGGAGAAGGGGATGATGGTGAGGTCGGGGGCGTAGGCCGTCATTCCGTTGGACGTGATGACGGTGATCTGGTAATCGCCGGGCATGAGATCGTTTGTATAGACAGAGATATCTGTCGGCGAGGTTGCGCTGATCTGGAGCGGTCGCCCGTTGGCAAGGACGGTCGTCACCGAGGCCAGGTTCGTGCCGGTGATCGTCATGCTCGACATGAACACCGTGCAGGTGGAGATGGCGGGCACCGGGCCGGGGGCAATCGCCACCGGATCGAGCCGGAACGTGCCGGCGTTCGCCGAGGGGCTCGCCGGAGCGACGGAGATCGGGGTGGCCGAGGCCGTCGTGTAGTTCCCGGCGATGAACTGCAGGTTATACGTCGCTCCGAGAGGGACCTGGTGGAAGACGAACCCGCCCGCGGGGTCGGAGTAGATGAAGTTCCGGAAATTCGCGCCGGTCAGCTGGACACCGACCGCATGCGTCTCTGCAGGCGTAATGAAGGAGGACTTCCGCACGGTTCCGACGATCGAGCCGACCGCGGCAGTTCCCTGGCCGGGGGCGAAGGAACTCGAGAGGGTCAGGGTGACGAGCGGAACCGTGGAGGTCATTCCCGGAGAAACCGTGACGGTCGGAACCGTGTTGGCCGTGAACACGTCGCTTGGGAAAACGACCGTGTAGTTGCCCTGGGGAACGCCTGCGAACAGGTATTTTCCCGCCGCGTCCGCCACGGCCACGTGCGGCGTGCCGGCGAGATGGGCGATGGTGCCGGCCGGCGAGTACGCCTGGTAAACCGTCGGGTAGGTGCCCGGCGTGGGGACCTGTCGCGAGACCGTTCCCTGGATCGTTCCCGACGCGGTGATGGCCTGGGGAACCAGTTCGAGCGTTTGGACTGGAGTGGTGGCGGCGGGGGAAACGGTCACCGGAACCTTCGCGGAAATGGCGTTGCCCCGCGCGGCGATGATGGTGTACGAGCCTGCCGGGAGATTCGTCATGATGTATGAGCCCGCGGAATCGGTCACTCCGACGTAACTCGTGCCCTCGAGATAGACCAGGATGGTGGAGAGATCGACGACGCCCGGCATGTTCACCACCCCGGAAAGGTTGCCCGTGGGGGTCAGCTCGACGTTTACGGTCTGCATCTCGCCCACGACGACCGACTTGATGCTCTGATGCGTCGCATCCTTGACGGCGACGAGATTGTAGGCCCCGACCGGCACCTGGGAAAAGGCAAACCGGCCATCGACATCGGTCAGGGTGCGGAAATCCCCGACATCGGGGTCGAGAGCCGCGTCAGCCCGCACCGACGCCCGGAGCGATCCGAGGCGGGCGATGCCCTCGGCCAGCGCCGTCTCCTGGCGGACGAGGTAGACCCCCGTGTTCGCGGAGGGCTTGCCGTCGAAGGAGATGACCCCGGAAAGCCCGGATACATGCTGGCTGGAACCGGTTCCGGCCGGGTTCACCCCGCCGCCTCCACCGCCTCCGCATCCGATCAACAACGCACACAGACCGATGATGCCGAGGAGCGTGAAAAGACGAGTCTGCCGGTTCATATGAACAACCCTCCGAAAAAAAATCCTGAGCCAAACAACCATACGAATTGTATCCCATCTGGCTCCCGTTGAACAGGAGAACGGAATTTCGAACGAGCCTGCCGGTTGACGGAAAGGGGCTGGATGGATATGCTGTCGGGGATTTCAACCGGAATTCGGAAAGTGAGTATATCGATATGTATAAAATAACGGCCGAATCGTCGTTTTCGGCGGCACATCGCCTGCCCGATCACCAGGGAAAATGCCGGAACCTGCACGGTCACAACTGGCTCGTGCAGGCCGTTGTCGGAGCCGAAACGCTCGACGACCAGGGAATGGTCGTCGATTTCGCCGTGCTGAAGCAAGCGCTCGGCGAGCTGTGTGACCGGTTCGATCACCGGATGGTCAACGAAATCGCGCCGTTCGACCGTATTCCCCCGACGGCCGAAAACTTCGCGAAACTCTTCTTCGACGAGCTCGTTCGCGTCGTCGGCACCAACCGTGTCCAGGTGCTGGCCGTGCGCCTCTGGGAAACCGACCGCAACGTCGCGGAGTATTCGATATGACGGGGAAGCAGCTTGCCGTCGTCGTCGCCTCGGGCGGAATGGACTCGTGCGTCGCTGCCGCCGTCGCCCTGCAGAGCTACGATCTGGCCATGTTCCACCTGAACTACGGCCAGCTCACCGAAGCCCGCGAGCTCCGTGCGTTCCGCGACCAGGCTGCATTCTATAAAGCAAAACATATATTGGAGGTCGACGCCGGCCATTTCCGCCAGATCGGCGGCAGCGCCCTCACCGACAGAACGCTCGCCGTTCCCGACGCGAAAAATCTCGGCAAGGGGGTGCCGGTCACCTACGTCCCGTTCCGGAATGCCAACATCCTCGCGATGGCCATTTCCTGGGCCGAGGTCATCGGCGCCGTGCGGGTGTTCATCGGCGCCGTCGAGGAGGACTCGTCGGGCTACCCCGACTGCCGCGAGAGCTTCATCGATGCCTTCAACGCCGCCATTCGCGAAGGAACCCGGCCGGGGTCGGGCATCAGCATCGAAGCGCCCCTCTTGCACCTGAACAAGGGCCAGATCGTCAGGCGCGGCCTCGACCTGGGCGCCCCCCTGCACCTCTCCTGGAGCTGCTACCAGAGCGAAGACGCCGCCTGCGGCACCTGCGAGTCCTGCGTTCTCCGCCTCCGCGGCTTCTCCTCCGCCGGCGCGACCGACCCGATACGATATGTGAAACGAACCTCCTGAGTTCTGTTGCTACTCGTCTCGTATGTTAGGCAATAGCTATCACGAGAAAAATATAATTCCTCCAGACCGACAAGGCACAGCCGTTCGCCCTGAGCTTGTCGAAGGGCGAGTGCATTCGTGCTTCGACAAACTCAGCACGAACGGTATCGAGTATGCGGGTGATATACGAGAGAGTCGGCAGCGAACCTGATGTGACACCGATTCTGCGAGCGGCCATGGTCCTGACGCTCATTGTCATGTGGATCGTCAACGGTGGCGCGGCCGGTTTGGCCCTGCAGGCGCTCGCACGTTGACGACCGTCCTTCCAGGAACTCGTCGCAGAGAAATTCTTAAAAATATACAGCCCCCGGAATGATTCCGGGGGCTGTATATCTCTTGCAATACAAGCGGCTCAATTGAACCTGAAGATTTCTCCGTCGATGACCAGAACCTCAAGCTTCGAGCGGATGTCGAGCGGATGGCCGCTGAACAGACCGACGTCGGCGTCGTAGCCCTTGCGGATGTGACCGACGCGGTTGGCGATGCCGAGCATCTTGGCCGGCGTCTCGGTGATGCATTGCAGGGCGCGCTTCTCGTCGAGGCCGAACTGAACCGCCATGGCGGCGGCGATGCGGAGCGTTTCGACCGGCAGGCCCGGGTAGTCGCAGGTGAGGGCGACTTCGACGCCGGCATCGAGAAGCTGGACGACGCTCGAGAAGATGCGGTCACGCAGTTCGGTCGAACGCTCGGCGACCAGAAGCGGCCCCAGCACGACGGGGATTTTCTTCTCGGCAAGAATGTCGGCGACCTTGTAGGCCTCGATCCCGTGCTCGATGACAAGTTTGAGTTTGAACTCGTCGGCGAGCCGGACCGCCGCCATGATGTCCTCGAGCCGCTGGGCATGAGCACGCAGGGGCACCGCGCCGTCGAGAACGGGGCCGAGCGCTTCCATCTGGATGATGCGGTCGCGCAGGCCTTTCTTCGACTGCTTCAGGTCGTGGTAATCCTGTGCCTTCATGAACGTTTCACGGAGCAACGCGGCGATGCCCATCCGGGTGCTGGGAAACGCCTTGCGGCCGAGCAGGGTCTGCTTGGGCTCTTCCCCGAAGCAGACCTTGATGCCGGCCTGCTCGACGATGAGCCCGACGTCGGCCGAATTCCCGTAGGTCTTCAGAATCGAGCACTGACCTGCGATCAGGTTCGTGTGGCCGGGGCAGACAAGACACACGGAGATGCCGGACCGCCTCGCATCGCACAGGGAATCCGAGCGCATCTTGATCGCGTCGAGGGGCCGCAGATGCGGGGTGATCGGATCGGCCGCCTCGCTGAGATCGGAGCCCGAAAGGCCGTAGCCGTGATCGGTGAGACCCAGGTGCGTGTGCGCGTCGATCAGGCCCGGGATCAGGTATTTTCCCTGACCGTCGATGACCGTCTCGACGTTTTTCAGAACCTTCGAGCCGACCGCAGCGATCTTGCCTTTCTCGATCAGAACTTTCTGAGCGGGAAAAAATGCACCGCTGAGGTAGACCCGAACATTATCGAATAGGATGGACGACATGACCTCTCCCTTCCCGCGTGACGCGGTCCGAAGGGCTCAGAGCACCCGAGCGCCGTCGATGAACACCGACTCCGCCTTGGACCGGGAGTCGAGAGGGTGTCCGCTCCAGACGACGACATCGCCGTCAAAACCGGTTTCGATCTTGCCGAGGCGCTTGTCGAGTCCGAGGATGGCCGCCGGATACTCGGTGATCGCCTTGATCGCGCGCTCTTCCTCGAGACCGTGGCGCACGCACAGCGCCGCGGCGAGGCTGAGGCCCTCGATCGGAATGACCGGGTGGTCGGTCGTGATGGCGACCATGCAGCCCTCGTCGAGCAGCACGCGCACCGTGTCGAACGTGCGATGCCGCAGTTCAGGCTTCACGCGGCAGGAGAAGGTCGGGCCGACGACGGCCTTGGCCTTCCAGCGGCCGAGTTCCTTGGCGATGAGATGGCCTTCGGTGCAGTGGTCGATGACGAGGTCGAGGTTGAACTCCTGGGCGATGCGATACGCCGTGATGATGTCGTCGGCGGTGTGCGCGTGGGCGCGGGCCTGGATCTTGCCTTCGAGCAGGGGCATCAGGGCCTCGAGCTTGATGTCGCGGTCCTTGAAGTCTTTCGACTTCTTCTTCTTCGAGTAGTCCTGGGCCTTCATCAGCCACTCGCGGATGACGGCGGCGGTGCCCATGCGGGTGCACGGGAACTGCTTCTGCTCGGCGTAGGTGCGCTTCGGGTTCTCGCCGAAGGCCAGCTTCATGCCGCAGCTCTCGCGGATGGCCGCTTCCTCGGCGATCTTGCCGCGGGCCTTGATGATGCAGGCCTGGCCGCCGATCGGGTTGGCCGAGCCGGGAGTGACGAGCATCGTGGTGACGCCGCCGGAGCGGGCGTCGGAGAGGGCCTGGTCGCGCATCTTGAGCGCATCGAACGCGCGCACCTGCGGGGTGACGAGGCCGAACGACTCGTTCAGGTCGGCGTCGACCCAGCCGATGCCCTCTTCTTCGAGGGTGATGTGGGTGTGGGCGTCGATAAAGCCGGGCATGATGAACTTGCCGTCGCAGTTGATCGGCTTGTCGGAATCCTTTTCCTTGCCGCCGACCTTCGGCTTCTTCGCCTTCACGCTGGCCAGCGTGACTTCGGTGATCTTGCCGTGGTCGAGCACGAGACGGCCGAGCTGCTGGAACTTGCCCTGATAAAAAATGGTGCCTTTTTCAAGGATGACGCGCATTGCAAGTTTCCCCTTTCCTTCCACTGATGCCGGGGAATGTCGGATGTGTACGTCCCCGGGTAAGCACCCCCACATCGGGGAACAGCGCCTTCCGGGCATTACTGCTCCGTGCATGCGCCGCGACCCTTGCAGGGCTTTATCGAGGCGATATTTTACATTCTAAACACCGGAAATTCAACCTCTTTTTCCTGCCGCTTTCCATGCCCGTTTGGCGGGGCACTGAACGAAATGTCGCCTCCCGATGCCGTACCGCAAGCCTTGACACCTTCGGAAAACGGTTCCTATAATGGGGGAAAGTCTGCGGAAAGGGGCGGCTATGCTCCGCTGTCTTCTACGAGGGTTGCTGATCGCCGGCATCACGTTCACCTGCACCGGGTGCCGGGAATCGGCCACCCCTGTCCCTGCGGCGACGGCCACGCCATCGCCTTCCGCGGCAATGGTCGTGACGCCTGCATCGTCTCCGATCGGGCAGACAGCAAATGCGTCGTCAGCCGTTGAACGGACGCTCGAGGATGCCCACAGGGAATACCTCGCGGCCTACGACCGGTATGTGAAGATGCTCAGGGAAAGCGGCCCCCAGACGATGGAGACGCTTGGCGCGCTAGCCGAATACCAGCGGAAATACCAGACATACCAGCTGATGCTCGGCAGTTCGAAATCATCGCGCTGAACGACCCGGGCTGGGCTTGCATAGCCCGGCCTCACGGCGTTACAGGTTCAGCAGAATCGCTCCCGCCGTGATGAGAACGGTTCCGGCTATTTTCGCCACCGTGAGTTTCTCATGCAGCAACAAGGCTGTGAAGAAGAGAGAAACGACCGGATACGTCGCGATCATCACCGCCACTTTTCCCGCATCTGGAACTTCCCGGAACGCTTTCAGCATGGCGAGGACTCCCAGGCATCCCGCGAGAATGCCCGACGTGCCGAGAAACAGGATCGTTTTCGGCGCAACCTGGGTCACGAGCCCCCATTTGCCTGTAACCGTAAGGATCAGGACGGACACCACCGCGATGCAGAGGGTTCTGATGAAGACGCCGACGGCCGGGTCAGACTGGACGGCGGACCATTTGTCGAGCACGGGGGTGACGCCAAAGCAGAGGATCGTGAACAATACGTATTTCATCGGACGGGGCTTCTCCTCGTTCGTTGTGAATACAGGTTCCGTCAGGCCTCTTCGGCCATGACGGATGCCTGGGTGGTGCGATTCTTGCCGTTACGTTTGCTGTAATACATCGCCTTGTCGGCGGCTTCGACGAGGGAGTCCTTGTCATGCGCGTCGCCGGGGTAGGCCGCCACGCCGAGGCTGCAGGTGATGCGCAGTTCGCCGAGGGGATTGCTGATCGTGAGCGCCGCGATCGATTCGCGCAGACGCTCAGCCGTGCGATGCGCCTCGTCTGTACGGGTTTCGGGAAGGATGATCGCCATCTCCTCGCCGCCGTAGCGGCACGGGATGTCGATGCCGGTGCGGATCGTCTCGCGGATCGCTAGGGCGACGCGCTGGAGGACCTGATCGCCGACCTGGTGGCCGTACACGTCGTTGAACCGTTTGAAATTGTCGATATCGATCATGATCAGCGACAGCTTCAGCCCGTAGCGGCGCGCGCGGAGGACTTCCTCCGAGAGGCGTGCCGAGAAGTAGCGAAACACGAACAGCCGCGTCAGCCCGTCGGTGATCGATAGTTCATACAATTTATTGTTTTCGATCGTCACCGCGGCCTGGGAAGCGATCAGGTTCAGCAGGTTCAGGTCGTTCGACTCGAACGGATGGCCGCTGCGCTTGTTGACGATATTGATGACGCCGATCGTGCCATCCTTGAACTTGAGCGGCGAGCAGAGCAGCGACCGGATGTCCTCGACGGGAAGCAGGCTTCCGAAGTTGCGGAATTCCGGATCGCGGAAGCCGTCGTTCGAGATGCGGCCTTTGCCGTCCTTCGCGACGATGCCGCAGATGCCGTGGCCGAGCTTCACCGGCGTGCCGCTGACGATGCGGAATCGGCCGCCCGACGCGACTTTCACGACAAGCTCGTCGGTTGTATCGTCGAGCAGCATGATCGAGCCGCGCTCAGCTTCCAGCACCTCGATCGCGTGTGTCAGCACGAATTTGAGCAGCTCTTCCGAGTCGGTGATGAAGTTGACCGCGTTGCTGATCTCGAACAGCGTATTCAGTTCGCGCATGCGACTTAGCCGTTGATCACGCTCTTCGCGAATCGCGTCGATCATCGCCTGGAAATTCCGGTGCAGGAGGCCGATCTCGTCGTTGCGGCCCGAGCTGACCTTGATATACAGATCGCCGGCGGCGACTTTCGTCGTGGATTCTGCGAGCTGATTGATGGGGCCGGCCATGTGAAGTGCGAGGTAGGTGCCGGTGATGAACGCCGCCAGCAGACCGAGCAGACCGAAAATACCGAAGTCGCGCCGCATGCGGGAGCCGAGCTGGGCGAACTCGGACGCCGGCAGCGAGATTTCGAGGAGGATGGCTTCGGAAATCTTGCTTCGGAGGGCGACTTCGCGCACGAAGGTATGCTGCGCGCCCATCACGTCCATCACGCCGGTGCGCCGGTCGATGAGCTCCGGAGCGGTGTTCGTCATGCGCTTGCCGTAGATATCCATAAGAGTGGTGAGGACTCTGCGGTTGTCATACAGCAGGCTGAATTCTGCTCCCGTCAGCCGTTTGAGACGGTCGCCGAAGTCGCGGGCGAGCCTGTAGGCGAAGACGACGTGAACGGGCTCGCTCTGACGGAGTTTCGTGATCTCGGCAGCCGCGAAAATCCACGGCTCGCGACCGAGAATGTAGAGGTTGTAGCTCAGTGGAACGTGGCAGAGAGCCGGAATGATCTTTTCCAGGGATTCCGAGGGGGGGACGCCCTCCTCGATGAACGGTGTTCCACGGTTTCTGACCATCGCGATGTAGTCGAGGCCGGAACGGATCAGCTCATACTGCAGGACCGGCGTCGTCGCCGAGGCCGCGAACCCGGTGTGGGCGACATTGTACAAGTCGAAGTCGGCGACGGTTTTCGCCCGGACGCGCAAGGAGTCGAGCTGATCCTCGAGGCTGTCCCGGAACAGGGTCGCCGCCGAGCCGAGCCGCTTGTTGAAATCCTGGCGCGCAGCCTCGTCGGTTCGCTGAAGAGACAGGAGCATCAGCAACGAGAGCGGCGTGACGAGGACGAGAACGAACACCAGCAGGATCTTGGCCCGCAGGCTGGTGGGAGCGAAGCGGTCAGAAAACGGCACGGCGAAGTTCGATGTTTCCACCGACCCTCCTGACACCGTTCATGAAGGTGCGGCGCAGATCGGTGCTGAATGGCGAGGCCGTCAGACTCGCGAGTCCGCCGACGGCGCCGAGTTTTTCGGGGAGATCGGCCGGCAGTGCCACCTTGTAGCTCCGCTGGGGGTCGAAATCGCCCTGCCAGGGAAATATTTTCGACAATTTATTATCTTTGAGCTCGATGGAAAAGCCGGCGAAACAGAGAGGAACGCCGCCGGTCGCGAGCATCCGTTCGATGAGGCGCCTGAGCGTCGTTCCGGGAATGTTCACCGTGCTGACGCCGCAGATGCGGGGCATGTCCGCCGTGAGACGGGCGGGCGTGAACACCGAGAGCGGGTCGTTCATGCTGTGGATGTCCGTGACGGGCATAAGGGCGAAGTCCGAGTCGGTCTCGACGCGCAGGACGTCGGCAACGAGGCGGCCATACGGCGAGTCATACGTTCCATCGTTCGACACGGGGGTGGAAAGATTCGCAAGCTCGATGGAGAGGGACTGGACCCGGAGGGTTTCGTCGCCTTCCGGGACGTCGATATACCGCCGGTCGACGCAGGGGGCGATGACGGACATCGAAGCGAGATACTGTTTGAGGTTTTCACGCAGCAGGCCGAACGCCCGAACGTTTTTCCCGGTGCGGAGTTCGGGCCAGTTCTGCGGGGTGTTGAGCATGAAATCGGTGACGGCGACGCTGTACATGCGTGCCGAGTCGAGCGGTTCCTCCCCGACGGCGATCTGTACGAGTCGGAATCCGGGTGGGTTCATCATCGAACAGGTGCAGGTGAGACCGGATGTCTGGACGAAGCTTCCGCGGCCGCTCAGCCCCTCCTCGACGAGATTCTCGATCTGCCAGCCGGCGAGTTCGGTGCGCACGATCGTGTTCTCGAAAGGCAGGGCGTCATAGAGATCTCGAAGAGAGATCGACCCGGACGAAATCACTGCCTTGATCGCGCCGGAGTTGAGAAACGCGACATCGGTTTTCGCGACGGCGCGCATCGAGTCGGTGATGAGATTGCCCATGCTGGACTCTTCGTTGAAGTTGCGCTTGAAGTTGCCTTCCGACGTCGCGACGACCTGCTCGAGCAGGCTGTCGACCTTCGCCTCGACCCGGGCGATCTCCGTGACGAGCGCAGCGCTCGGGGAGATATGAGCCGCATCGACGGGAAGAATCGTCTGGACGGCTTTCTCGAGGTTCCATTGCGAGCCGATATACGGAATGCGCACCATGCCGACGCCTGCCCCGCGCGCCGGCGGGGTGGGCAGGACGAGGGGCCGCCGGCCCGGGTCCGTCATCTGGCCGCTGATCAGGTCGCCGATGATGATGTCGACGTCAGGAAACAGTTCGGCGAGGTCGGGGCGGGTGTCTAGACCTGGCTGGTGCGACAGGAGGACGATCAGCTCTGCTCCCCGGGCCCTGAGCGATGCCGCGGTCTTCTGGACGGCCGCGTGCATGTCGCTGATCTCGATCTGCATGATGTTTTCCTGGCGTGTGTTCCGGGCGAGGTCGACCATGCCGAGACCTATGACGCCGACGCGGGTTCCGTCTTTGTCCAGGAGTATGCCGCCGGAGAACGTGTTGCCGAGCGGGGAGGCGAGATCTCGATAGTTGCAGGCGAGCATCGGGAGCTTGTTCGTGCTGATGAAGCGTCGGAGGGTGTCGAGACCGAACTCGAACTCGAGGTTGCCGACGGCGATGGCGTCGTAGCCGACTTTCTGAAGCATTTCAAACGGCACTTCGCCCATCGTCAGCGATGCTTCGGGCGAGCCGAACAGGCTGTCGCCGGTGTCGAGCAGAAGCGCTTTCTTCGGGTCGAGGCGATACGTCTTCATCGTATCGTCGATCAGGGCCCGGAGAAACGCGAGACCGCCGGCTTTTTCGTAGACCCGATCCGATACTTCGCCCTGGAAGGGGTTGATCTGCCCGCGCAGGTTCGAGGTGTAGAAAATGACGAGATGGCGGGACGGGATGCTCATGTGGTCTTTCAGCAGAAGACCACCGAGAATGGCGCTCAGAACGAGGGTCAGGATGGTCAGATTACGGATCAAACGCTCGCTCTTTTCCCGGGTGGCGTTCCGCTGAACTCTCGAGCGGATGTTTGGGCGGCTCTCCCCCGGCAGAATATCGGGAGCGAGAGTATCAGAACCGGGTGGAGAGTGTCAAGGAGCCGATCGGAGTTCCCAGCGGTCGAGGAGGTCGGGGCCGATCTCGGCGAGGAAGCGGGACGGCTGGGAGAGGGTGGTGCCGGATGCGGGGTCCCAGGCGAGGGCGGGGTGGGTAAGATACAGCTGTTCCTGCGCCCGGGTCATGGCGACGTACATCAGCCGTCGCTCTTCTTCGAGATCAGAGGGGTTTCTGAGAGCGCCGAACGAGGGGAAGCGGCCCTCCATCGCCCAGATGACGAACACGGTGTGCCATTCGAGCCCTTTCGCGGAATGGATCGTGGAGAGGATCAGGCGTTCCTCGTCGTCATCATCGGAGGCCAGAATCTCGTCGATGCTGTTCTTCGGCGGTTCGAGCGCCATCTCCGAGAGCATCTCGCCGATGCCGGCGTATTTTCCCGCCAGAACCGTGAGCTGATCGAGGTCGCGGAGGCGCTTCGGGAAATCATCGAACCGGCGTTTGAGAATCGGGCCGTAGTAATCGGCGATTGCCTCGACCACCGGCACCGGCGGTCCATCAGCCAGTTTTCGCGCGCGCCGAAGGGCTTGGGCTGCCGCGGCGAGGCCTTCGCGTGCCTTCGACGGGGCTGTGAGCGATTCGAGGTCGAGCGGATCGGACGCCGTGCTGAGCCGCTCGAACAGCGCACCGGCGGTTTTCGTGCCCACGCCCTCGATCAGCTGGAGCACGCGAAGCCAGGCGACGCGGTCATTGGGATTCTGCAGAACTCGCAGGTGCGACAGAAGGTCCTTGATGTGGGCGGCTTCGAGAAACTTGAAGCCGCCCCATTTGACGTAGGGGATGTTCCTGCGCCGAAGCTCGAGCTCGAGCTGGAACGCGTGATACGACGAGCGGAACAGCACCGCGATGCGGTCGAGCGGGATTCCCTCCTCGCGCAGTTCCAGGATTCGCTGGGCAACGAACGCTGACTGCTCGGCCTCGTCGGAGCTGACGGCGAGAACGGGCTGTAAGCCGCCCGTACGTTCGGTGTAGAGACGCTTGGCAAACCCTTCCTTCGCATGTTCCATCAGACGGTTCGTCGAGGCGAGCAGGGGGGCGGTGCTGCGGTAGTTCCGCTCGAGGCGGATCAAGCGGCAGTCCGGGAACCGCTCCGGGAACGTCCGGATGTTGCCGACATCGGCGCCGCGAAACGAGTAGATGCTCTGCGCGTCGTCCCCAACGACCATGACGTTGCGCGAGCCGCCGCCGAGCAGCACGGTGATGTTCGCCTGAAGCTTGTTCGTGTCCTGGTATTCGTCGGCCATGATGTGGCGGTATCTTGCCCGGAGCGCGTCGCGCGCGGCCGGCTGCTCCTCGAGCAGCCTGAGCAGGAAGATCAGGAGATCGTCGTAATCGAGCATCTGGTGCCGGAGTTTGTAGGCATCGTAGTCTGCGAGAATCCGTTCGATCTCCGCCGTATGCTCGACGAATTGAGGATATCTCGATTTTATAGCATCAGCTATACTAACTCCGTGGTTGACCGCCGCCGAGCGCATGTCCTGAAGGGTGCCTTTGAGAGGGAACCGCGTTTCGCGGGTGTTCACCCCAAGCTCGGCGCGCATGAGGTTGATGATGTCCGCGGCGTCGCCTTCGTCGAGGATGGTGAACGACGGCGTGAGGCCCAGAACCGCCCCGTGGCGCCGGAGCACCTGGCTTGCGAACGCGTGGTAGGTGCCGCCCGCGATCCTGCGCGTGCCGCTTCCGACCAGCGCGGCGGCACGGTCGAGCATGGAGGTCGCGGCCTTGCGCGTAAAGGTGAGAAGCAGGATCGATTCGGGAGGAACGCCGGTCTCGACAAGCCGCGCGACGCGGTAGACAAGCGTGCGGGTCTTTCCCGAGCCGGCCCCGGCGATGCAGAGGATGGGCCCGTTCAGGGTCATCACCGCTTCGAGCTGGGCCGGGTTCAGTTCAGAGGCATAGTCGATACCCGACGCACGAGCGGGTCCGGGCTGGGGCTCGCCCGGCGTGTTCCTGAGGATGTATTCCCGGGCCATCAGCCTGCCTTTTCAGAGTTCAGATCAGCGATCGCCCCGCGGCGGACCGACGACGTCGTCGATCCACTGGAGATACGGGAGCGAGCCGCGGTCGATCGGAAGGGCGACGATCTCGGGCACCTGGTAGGGGTGCAGGGAAACGACCCTGTCGCGGACAGCGTCGAACAGGTCGATGCGGGTCTTCATCATCAGCAGCAGCTCGGTGCTCGTCTCGGTGCGGCCTTCCCAGATGTAGTGCGACTCGATGCCGGGAACGATGCTGACGCAGGCCACGAGCCGCTCGGAAAGCAGGGCGCTCGTGATGCGTTCGGCGACGTCGCGGTTCGGAACGGTAACCAGAATCAGTCTCTTGTCCATGTTGCCCACCTTTTTGTGCCATTCTAGCGGCGGGGAATCGGCGTGTCAACGGCGCCCGTTTATCATTGCCCACTGCAGAACGACAACCAACCGTTTTGTCGATGTCTGGCCCGAGCTTGCCGAAAGGGGTGAAAACCTCTCGTCCTTCGGCAGGCTCACCACGAACGGGAATGCGACATTGGCCGTATCGAGCGGAAATCACTCGCGGATTTCCCGGATATGCCGATATCTGGAAAAAAGACGTGGAGGTTTCTCATGACCGGCATGCCGCTGATGCTCGCCACGGTGCTGACGATGATCCTGAGTTACGAAATTACCGTCGACCTGTGATCGCAGGCCCGTTTGATCAGGGTTGCCGTCCTGTCTGGCGGGGCGTTCCGGAGGAGATGGGCGGCGGAACCTCGATCAACACGCCGTTCTTTCTGAACTCGACGTTGCGGTAATAGAACTGCAGGATGCGGTATGCGTCGTATCCCTTGCGCGCGAGCCCGTCGGCGCCGTACAGGCACATGCCGACGCCGTCGCCGCTTCCCTGGCCGCGATAGACGATCGCCCGACGCATCGGCTCGGCCGTGAATTTCATGCTCCGGATCGAGTTCGGGCCCAGGTAATCGTACACATCGTTCAGAAAGACAGTTCCCCGGAGTTTCTTCGTGCGACTCCCCTGAAGAAGAATTTCTGTGATGCGGCCGGCGGCGTCGACTTTCGCGGGCTCCCACCGGAGAAAGATACGCTCGGTCCCCGCTGAATAGGTCATCGAGAGAAAGTCGGCAATTTCTCCCAGGGTGAAATCCCTGATCCAGTTGAAGGCCGGGCTGTGGAAGCAGTTTTCCGAGCCCTTGGGATCGAGCTTGTCGTCGAGCGCCACGTGGTTGGGGTCGTCGATGCCGAATACATCCTTCATACTCGACACTTTGCCACCGCAGGTGTGCTGCATCCTGGCGTTGATCGGCTTTCCCGCGTGGACCATGAGTTCGTTGGCCGTCAGCTTCGTGGCGAGCGCAACCAGCTCCCGGGCATGGGCTTCACCTGTGAACGGCGCGCAGTGGGAGGCGTCGCACAGGTCGAACGAATCAGTCGCGTGCCGGTTTTCCAGGAGCTTGCGGACGACCTGGGAACGGGCCGCGATGACCGCCGCCTTGATCGCCTCGGGTTCGGAAGACGGCGTGAGGTCTGATACGATCGATGTCAGGTATCTTCCGAGGGAAACGCGGTGAATGAAGGAAAGCGTTTTTTCGTGGCAGGTGATGCCGATCGGTCCGGCGAGGATGATCGGCGGACGGTTCGACGTTTCCACGAGCAGGGTGGCGCCTCCATCGAGATCGCATCGCGTGTAGCCTTCGGCCAGCTCCTTGCCGGATGATGTATTGACCGTGATTCCCTTGCCCGTCAGAAGAATGGTGATGTCCTCACCCTCGGGAATCGGCTCGACTACCTCTTCGGACAAAATCGGTTCGGAGCCGCTCGCGACGGGGCGCGGAAGAAGCCGCATCTTCCAGTCGCCCAGCATCGCCTGGATGCGGAGGGTGGTCATATCACGCCGCTCGAAGAGCCCTATGCTCAGATACGTATCGTCGGTGGGGGGATTGTCCGCGGAGAAGACGGCTTTCGGTGCGCTTGCGTTCGACGTCTGTGCGAACCCGGTGAACGCGGCTCCTCCGGCGAAACTCGCCAGAATCGAAAGACCGATAATGGTATATCTATGATTATATAACGCTCTGATCATGAACGCCGTTCCTGAAGGATTTCTATGAAGCTCTCGACGCGCAGACGGGTTCGGGCATCGCAGGGGCCCGGGGCATCGCCTTCGATCGTGAGAATCGGGATGCCGAGCTTCCGTCGCAGCAGGATATCATGGATCTGCCTGTGGCAGAAAGCCTGCGTGTAATGAATCAACCCGTCGATCCGCCTGCGTGCCGTTTCGGCGGCGATATCCTCCATCCGCGGCTGGGCGCCGTACGGATAGGTGAATTCGAGATACCGCGTGGCGAGATCGGTTGCCGGGCCCATCAGGGCGAACTGGCGGGGAATTTCGTTGAAGACGATTCTCGCGCCGAGCTTCTCGGCGAAAGCGAGCAGGTCGGATTGGATGGGCGGCACGCCGAGCACGCCGAGCCGAGGTCCGGCGGGAAGCGGAGAGCGGCGCTTAGCCTGGTTCAGAAACGTTTCGAGTCGCATCGCGAAGAGTGCCGGGTCTCCATCGAAATCCGACGAGGAAACCAGCCACTGGAAGTTTTCCTCCCCTGTCACGAGGCCGTCCTCCCACGTCATGCGGTCCAGTTCAGCGAGAGATGCCCTGATCGGGGCCAGGCGCATCCCCACCTCCTCGGCCGCCCCACGGGAAACGCCGAATGCTCCGCAGAACCTGTCGATTTCGTTCGACAGCCCGGTCCGGTCGCGGGCGGGCGGGTAGGCGAACGTCTGCAGCTCGTCGAGCTCCTCGCCGAGCGTTTCCATCATTGCGTGCGTGTTGGAACAGTCGCCGCCCGTGACGAAGATGACGCGCCTGACGCCGGCCGTTCTGATGAACCCATACAAACCGCGAATCCAGGCGCAGCAGGTCCTGGGATAGCCGGCGGTTTCGGCCTTGCGGACATACTCGAGGGCCCCCGCCGCTAGCACGAACCGATTGTTCAGGTCGAGCACACGGCGGCCCGCGGCGAGCGGCACCTCGATCGGTATCGACGAGGTGATGCCGTAGGCGTCGGACGGGAACGGGAGGATGCCGGTCATGGCGTCCGGGCAAGCCTGCGGGCCGTTTCCAGAAGGGGAAACAGAAGCACTCGGAACAGCGCCTTCGGAATGTGAAAGCGGCGCGCGGTGTCGACGAGAACCGGGGAGAGCCGGATGTACCAGGTGACGAGAAGGCGGCCGGCCAGTGTCCGGAGGAGGTTCCTGCGGACGCGCCTGAACGGTTCGAGAGATTCGGGGGCTTCGTCGTAGGCATACCCGGCCAGGAAACAGAGCGAGGATTTTCTGAGCCGGGCGATCGTCGTGACGTAGTTGGGGTTGATCAGGGCGATGTCGCGTCTGACGATCGCGGCCCGCTGCTCGTCTTCGAGATACATGTAACAGGTATACAGCTGATCGAGGAGCGACAGCTCGTCGGGGGCGATCACAACCGCCTGTTCGAGCAGTTTGCACGCTTTCCGGAAATACTCGCGGCCGAGCGATGGGCCGAGCCTGAGGGCTTTGGTGATGAACACGTCGGCGATGCGTGAGAGCGTCTTGAGCTTGGTCTCGAGAAAATCGACCTGGATTTTCCGGGTCGTCTCGTTCACGGGGTCGACCTCGAACGCGTGCTTCAGCGTGGCTTTCGCCGGGTGAAACTGCCGTTTGGCGACCAAGATGCGGATTTTCAACTGGAGGGCCGGCAGCAGGGAGGGCTCCTGGATGAGAAGCCGCTCGACGGCCGTCAGCGCGGAATCGAAGTCTCGGTCGTTATAGATGGCTTCGATGTGCTGAAGTTCCTGTTCGGGACTGAGCTGCGGCGTCGACGGCATCTCGATCGGTTCCATGGGCGGAAGGGAGAACGTTTCCTTCTCGACGATGTCGTGAAGCCGGCCTGTCGTCTCGATCTTTCGGACGATCTGCCGGAGCTCGGCCGTTTTTTCCTCGTTCTCCATCTGTTTGTAGAACCGCAAAAGGCCGTAATACGCCGCGATGGAATCGGGCAGCAGGCTGACGGCCTTTTCGAAATCCATGCGGCACGCTTCCAGCATCTCTTCGATGGTGCGCTTGTTTTCTTCTTCGAGTCTGATGCGGGCGATCGAGTCGACGGCCTGACTGCGCTCGGCAAAACTCTTCGCCTTCTGTTTCGCGTTCTGGAAGGCGAGGCTGGCTTTGGTGACGAGCTTGTCGTAGTAGGTCTTCCGGATATTCTCGAAGACCGTCGTGAAATCCTTGTCATCCGGGACCCAGGAGCAGGCGAGCGACATGACCTCGAAGGCCTGCTCGGGGAATTCCTGGGGATTGAGCTCGTCGAGAATCTGGCCGAGGGAATCACCCGTTGGGGGACGATCGGGGCCGAAGAGCGTCTTGAACATTTCGAGGCCGGAGCGGAAATTGCGATTGCGAAGCCGTCCGACGATTTCGCGAAGAAGGGATTTTGAGGGAGGCGCTGCCATGCGGATCAGAGCCGGAAGTGAATATGCACGGACTTGGGTGACATGACGTCGACCTTTTCGAGCAGGGCTTCGGCAAACCGGCGCTTTTCCTCGAGCGGGAAAAACTCGGCGAAGGTGTTCATATCGTGGAAAATGCGCCTGACATCGGACGCGGCCAGCTTCTGGCCAAGATGCGCCGCCGCCGCTTTCCTTCCTTCGGGAACGGAGAGAAAAGCGCCGATTTCCTTCCAGACGAGTTCTTCCATGGATGAAACCGGAACGGCGGTCGGGCAGCCCGCGGCGCAGGCGAACGAGTCGCCCTCGCGCTTCATCGGAGTGAAACAGAGGCCGCAAAAGATGAACGATTCGAGATACGAGGGGGCTGGCTGTTCCGGCATGCGAGAAACTGTACTCCAAACCCCCGGAGAATGCAACGTCACCCCGGGATCCGACGACCCCGGGGTGACGCGTTGCGCTCGGCCCTACTTACCGGGCCGCAGCCACGACAGGATCATCCCAAGGCCATGCCTTCCCGCATCGCGACCGTAATGTGTCAGGTCGCGCAGCGCTTCGCGTCGCAGCAGGGCTGGGACGCGCGGCAGGAGAAACACCCACGCTCCCAGCAGAAGGATGAAACCGGAGACCAACCCCGAAATGAACCCGATGAACAATGTATCAGCGTGCATGGGTCGCATTCCTCCCTTTCACATCATCGTGCCGTCGGTACTGTCGGCAGGAATGCGGGTTCTCTTAACACCGGAATTCCATCGCGAGGTGTACAGAATAATTTTCCCGAAAAAAGCGGAGGGGCGGGTTTCAAACCCGCCCCCCGAGAGAATTGCGAATGGTCGTCAGTCGCGGTTTGATGCGGCGATGTGGATGAGGATCCGCAGAAGGGCGACGAACAGGTTGACGAAGTCGAGATACAGCTCGACCGTCGCGAGGATGTACTCCTCGTCGCGGAACTTGAGCATGATGTTGCTCATGTCGTAGGCCGTGAAGCCCATGAAGAGCACCGCGCTGAGGATCGAGATGCCGAGCCCGAGTCCTGAGCCGCCGATGAAGATGTTCATGATGCCGGCGACGATGACGACGATCAGGCCCGAGATCAGGAACGGCCCGAGACCGGAAAAATCCTTGCCTGTCGACATGACGTACGCGGCAATCGCGAAGAAACCGACCGCCGTGAGGCCGAGCGCCTGCACGACGAGCCACGGGTTGATGGCGTTTGCCAGTGCGACGAGAGGACCGAGCAGCATGCCGTTCATGAACGTGTATCCGTAGAACAGGGCGACGTTCAGGCCTGGCGTGTGGCGGTTCCAGAGCAGGGCGAAATACAGACCGAAGTTGGCGAGGATGGCGAACAGCAGAAAGCCCGTTCCCATCGATTTGCCGAAGGCCGTGCCGAGGGCGGTGAGAATGAGACCGCCGCCGAAATAGGGAAGAACGCGGGACATGAAGGTCGACTGGGACATTCCCGTCCACATCGCCTTTCGCTGCTGCTGTTCAGGCCAGGAGGCTTCCTGCGCGCCTACGCGGTCATGAAATTCCATTTCGTTCCTCCGGTGAGATATGATCTGCGGAGCGTTCCGCCGGTATTCCGAGGATATTGTATCACATTCGGAGACGACGATCGCAACCGCTTGCCAGACGGCGGGCGGGCGGGTAGGGTGGTGGCGGACAATTCCGACCCAATCAGGAGGCAGTATGTACGATCTGGTCATCAAAAACGCTCTTCTCATGAACGGCTATGAAGAATGGCACGCCGACCTCGCGGTGAACGGCGAAAAAATCGAGGCGGTCGGAACTGGTTTGCCCGGTCGAAGAGAAATCAACGCGTCGGGGAAGTGGCTGATGCCGGGTGCGATCGACGCGCACGTGCACATGTCGCTTCCGTTCGCCGGCTCGGTGTCGGCCGATGATTTCGAGAGCGGAAGCCGCGCGGCGGCGTTCGGGGGCGTGACGACGATGATCGATTTCACGGCCCAGCAGGGCGACGAAGGGCTCAGGGCCAGCTTCGAGCGCCGGTTCCGGGCAGCCGACGGGAAGTCGGTCATCGACTGGAGCCTTCATGCCTGTATCGGCCGTCTCACGGCGCAGGTGATCGATGACCTCGAATGGGCTGCCAGGTTCGGTCTGACGAGCCTGAAGATGTTCACCGCCTACGCGAAATCCGGCCTGATGCTCGACGATGGCGCTGTCTTCGAGGCGATGCGCCGGTGCAGGAGTCTGGGAATTCTCCCGACCTTCCATGCCGAAAACGGGGCCGTCATCGACAGGCTGTGTGACGAGTTCCAGGCGAAGGGCATGACGGGAATCCAGACCCTGCCGCTGACGAGGCCGGTCTTCACGGAAACCGAGGCGGTCCGGCGGATCGCCGATCTCGCACGGGCCGCCGACGCCGCCGCATATATTGTCCATACCTCGTCGGGTGACGGGGCGGCAGAGATCGCCCGGGCGCGACGGTCGGGCGTGAAGCTGTACGGCGAGACCTGCCCCCAGTATCTGACACTTGACGATTCGCTGCTGAAAGGAACAGACGGGCATTTTTACTCCTGCTGCCCGCCGATACGGCCTGTCGGCCAGCCCGAAGAAATATGGAAATATATAAAATCAGGAGATATACAAGTGGTTGCGACCGATCACTGCCCGTTCACCAGGGCGGCAAAAAACACCTGGGGCGGCTCGATCGGCACTCTCCCGATGGGGCTTCCCGGCGTCGAGACCATGCCTGCGCTGTTCCTTTCCGAGGGGAGAAAACGGGGTGTTCCGACCCGACTTCTCGTGCGGGCGATATCCGCGCTTCCGGCGCGCATCTTCGGGCTTCATGGGACAAAGGGCAGCCTGCTCCCCGGAAGTGACGCCGACCTGATGCTGTATGATCCCGCGGCGGAATGGACGGTGGCGGCCACCGGCCTGCACATGGCGACGGATTACTCGATCTACGAGGGCCGGCCGGTTCTCGGAAAGCCGGTCATGACAATTTCCCGGGGCGAGATCATCGTGGAAAACGGCATCTGGAAAGGAACGCCAGGCCGCGGTCGGTTCATCGGGCGGAAGCGGTTCGACCATTCCTGCGCCCTTCCGGTCGATTGACTTGACTGTACGGCTTTTCGGGCGTATGTACCCGGCACGCTCCGAGTAAGGGGCGATACTTTTGGTTTGATGAAAACAGGAGATGTTCATATGAAGAAGCTGGTTCTTGTCACGGGTCTCGTTGCGGCGCTCATCGGCGGCGTTCCGTTCTCGGCGATGGCTGCCAAGCCGGCCGTCGAGACCAAGGTCAAAGGCGAAATCGTCGAAAAGACCGGAACGATCGAAGTGAAGCAGGCCGAGAAGAACGAAAAATACAACACCGTCACCCTCAAGGCAGGAAACGACGTGTTCAAACTCCTTCCCGTGAAGGGCAACAAGACGATCATGGGCGACCTCGAAAAGCTGGCCGGCAAGGAAGTCACCGTGAAGGGCGAACTGCTTCCCGCCAACGAGAAGCATCCCATGGCCGCCATCAAGGTCGAATCCTTCACCGAAAAGACCGCTGCCGCTCCCGCTCCCGCAGCGGCCCCGGCCGACGCTCCGGCCGCCGATGCTCCGGCACCCGCCCCTGCCGCCGGCAACTGAGCACATTCGTCCTCACGCACAGGGCGCCCGAATGGGCGCCCTGTTTGCATGTCGGGATCTGTTGAATCCGCGCCTTTTCTCAGGCGTTTCGCCGCAGAAGGAGCAGGGTGATGTCGTCCGCGAGCGGGCCGTCCACACGCCACTCGTCGAGTGTCGCGAAAATGCGTTCGAGGATCTGGCCGGACGAAAGCCCGGGAGTCTCGGCGCACGTTTCGAGCAGCTTCATGAGCGCGGGGTAGCCGAACATTTCGCCGGTCGAGCGTCCCGTGCATTCAATGATTCCGTCGGTGTACAGGAGGACGACGTCACCGGCTTGTATGACGCGCGAGACGGGCTTGCTGGTGCGCGATGCCCGTATTCCGAGGGGTGGAGAAGGAAGGACCATCTCGGAACAACGCTTGTCTGAATGACTATATATCATAGGATATGGATGACCCGAGTTGTCGAACGTGATGGTGTGGGTGACGGGATCGAGGAGGATGCACCCCATCGTCATGAACTTCTGACGCGGCTTGAGCTCCCGGTTGAAGAGGGCGTTGAGACGCGCCAACAGCGGGCCCGGATACCCCCAGCGCGAGATGGTCTCATATTCGACGGTCGCCTTTGCCATGGCCATGGGAAGGGCCGCCGCGATGCCGTGACCGGTCACGTCCCCGAGCACGATCGCGAATTTTCCGTCATACAGACGGACGACATCGTAATAATCGCCGGCGAGATCGGTCGCTGAACGCCGCATGACGCTGATCTCATACCCTTCCGGCGCATCCGTGACGGCGGGAAGAAGACTTTCCTGGACGATACGGCCGTATTCGAGTTCCTTGAACTCGCTCAGAAGGCGATTGAAGGCCGATGCGACGGCTCCGAACTCGTCCGGGCGGCGGAGAGGGATGCGAAACGCCGAGTCTCTGCGGCGGATGGCGCTGATGCCCTCGCCCAGGTCGGTTATCGGAACGATGAACAGCGACGCGATCAGCGACGCCGCGAGAAGAGACAGCACGAGGGCCATGGCTGCAGTGAGCTTCAGTCGGTTACGGATGGGGGCGAGCGCGCGGAGCTGCTCCTCGATCGGCATGAGGTCCGCCAGGATGTAGCTTCCCAGGGCGGTTTCGGGCTTGATCACCGCGCGGTAGATGCCGTCTGCCAGTCGGATCGTCCGGGACAACACGCGACCGGACTCCTGGCTGCGGATGGCAGCGTTCCGCAGGGCCAGACGGTCGGCGCCGGAAATCGCCGGCCGCGGGCGATCGTTCGCGATGCTGCTGCCGTAGCGCATGATGACCGGCCTGGGTGCCGATTCCGAAACCCGTTTCGCGACGAGGGCGTTGATATACCGGCCGTAGATCCATTCGAGCTGGTGCGTCAGGCAGATGAAGGCCGGCCCTGTTGCCTGGTCGGGGTAGACGTCCCAGAACCAGAGGGTGGGGTTCGTCCCCATTCTGAACGTCCAGACCTTGCCGCGCGAGCGCAGCATCGAGGCGAGACCCACGTCGTCCGACGAGAGAATGGCTTCGCCGATGAGTTCCGAGGCTGTAACCTTGTCCGCTTGGAGACCGCGGGCGGGAGCATACCGGCGGACCGCGGTGCGGCTGAACATCTCGATCGCCTGGTTGCTTCCCTTGACCTGGGCATCGATCGTCGAGAAGAGGGGCCTGGCCTGGTGGTCGCGGACTTCGAGGTCCTGGAACGCGTCTTGTTCCTGGAGCTTCGACAGCATCGGACCGAGGGATTCGATGCGGCCTTCACGAATGGCGGGATGATCGCGAAGCCGCTCGGCGATGACGCGGAACTTCTCGAGGTAGGAGGAAACCCCGTGCTCGTAGCGATGGAGACGTCCGAGAGCCTGTCGGTCGGATTCGACGGTGAGAACCTCGATGCGATCCATGACGCCGATGCCGCCGATGATCGAGGCGAGGCCGAGCGGAAGGACCGTCGCCATCACGAACAGAAGGGTGAGCCTGAGCCGAAGTGGAAGAGCCTCGATCAGGCGGATGATGTCCGGCCCTGGCCGGATGCCCGCGCTGGCGAACAACCACGTCAGCAGAAGCAGGGCCGACACCGCCGATGCCGTGATGACGAGATTCCTGATCGCGGGTGCCGAGGACCCGGCGGGAACGGGGGAGGCGACGCACCAGACCAGCTCCTGCTGGCTCTGACAGAACACCCATTCGAGGTCAGCGTGCCTGACCTGGAGACGGCCGGTCGAGCGGCATTTTTCCCAGGCGATCTTCATGTCCTGATCCGGGGTGTTCGGGGGTGGGAGCCATCGGTCGTTCCCGGGCAGGGCGAAGCCGGACCAGGTCATGCCGGCTCGCTGTCTGACGCGTCTGAAGCGGTCGGCGGCCTCGGGAACCCGATGGACGAGTGCGAACAGAGACGTTCCATCGGGATACTCGTTCCAGAAATAGGCTCCACGGCTCTTGCCTGGCCGGCCAAAACGGCTGAGAAGGCCGCGCGACCGTTTGATCAGCTCGAGACGGTTGCCCGGCCCGAACATCGCCATCAGATCGTCCTTCACGGCGCGCTGACCGGCCAGAAACGCTTCGCCATCCCTGTGAAGGAGCTCCATCAGCCGCTCGAACAGCGAGCCGGCCTGGAGGGAGCCCGCCGAAAACACCAGCCGGTTGCTGTCGTACAGGAACAGACTGACGCCGAGACCGTCTCTGCGAGAAGCGGCTTGCAAAGCGTTCCTGAGGTCGGCGTTTTCGAGACCCGACTGCCGGATGAGGCGGGCCCGTTCTCTGAGGCAGGCGAGGATATACTCGTTTTCGGCCGTCGCCGCCACGATGCTGTCCAGGCTCCGTTCCTGGGTTTCGAGACGCAGCCGGTCCGCGCTGTCCTCGAAACGGCCCAGGGTGTGGTTGCCGATGACGGCGAGGATCAGGAGGGGAATACCGAACGCGAGCAGGGCGAGCCGTCCGAAGCCGGATTCAGCCGTTTTCATGCCGATCCTCCTTCATTCCCGGCTGCCTGACGATTGCAAAGATGGTCGTGTCGTCGAGCCGCGGCGGTGGGCTGACCTCGTCGACCCGGTGCATCATGCGTGCGATCCACTCCTCCGCGCGGTCCGTGGACAGCTCGGCGGCCCACTCTTGCAGACGTTCGAAGCCGATGGGGTGTTGCCCCGCGTCGAGCGCTTCTATGAAGCCGTCCGTCGCGATCAGCATGCGCGTGCCCGGGCTCATCACAACCTTTTCGAGTGTCCTGACGGCCGGTTTCTTCCCGCGACCGAGCGGAAGCATCGGGGAACCGACGAGACGGGGCTTTCCTGAGGCATCGATGAAGACGGGATAGGGATGGCCGCAGGTGATGAACTCGATCTCGTGGCTGACCGGGTCGAGAATGCCGCAGATGGCCGACATGAAGCGTCGCGCGTCACGCTGGCGCTTGAGAAGCGTGTCGAGGGTGTCGGCGAAATCGCTCGATGTCAGCTTTTCCGACTGGCTCCAGTGGAATGTCGCCGCGCGGGAAAAAGCCATCAACAGCGCCGCCGCGACCCCGTGGCCGGTGATGTCGCCGACGAGAAACGCGAACCGGCCGTCCGGCAGGCGGAAGCCGTCGAGACAGTCTCCGCTCAGATCTGAAGCTGTAAAAATTTTTCCTGCTATTGAATAGCCCGGCATGTCCGGAAACTTCGTCGGAACGAGCCCTTCCTGGACGTTGCGGGCGACCTGGAGTTCGCGGCTCTCGGCCATCATCTCGTTGAATGTCTGGAACAGGCGGGCCATCTCGTCGTTTCCGACGACTTCGAGGCGCTTGTCGAAATTGCGTGCCGACAGTGCCTGGACGGCGCCTTCGATCTCCTGGAGCGGTTTCAGAAGCTGTTTTGCGATGCCGAAGGCGAGAATGGCGAGCATGACGAGGAACGCAGCCTCGGTCGCGACGATATCGCGCCAGAGGCGGCGAATGCGGTCGACGTACCGGTCGTCCGCGTAGTAGGCGATGAGGCAATGGTCCGCGAGGTTCGGACTGGCGATGCAGACGGCGAATCCGCCCTTCCCACCGATCGACAGACGCGATGTCTGGGGGCGGTCGGTGATCCAGCTTGCCATGGCAAGTTTCGAAAGGCCGCGAGCGAGGGAGCGGGGCGGTGGAAGCGGCCAGGTGTTCTTCTGCATGTCGAGGGCGAAGAACCGGATCCAGCCCCCGTCGAACTCCTGTCGCTGAAGGGCTTTCCGTCGGAGATAGGTCTTGACCGCCGTGGCGAGGGGAAGGCGCGTCTCCATGTATGCCACTTCGCCTTTGCCGCGCGGGAGCGCGGCGAGATAATACAGAATCTTGTTCGAGCCTGACTGGACCAGCTGGACCCGCTTGTTCTGGCTGATCAGCGTCGAGAAACCCATGTCGTCGCGCCGTACCATCTGGTCGGTGAGGGAGTTTCCCTTGTATGGCTTTTCGGAGAGCCGTGCCGGCTCATACCGCTCGATAGCCCTGCGGGCCATGCTCATCAGCAGGGTCTCACGGTCGGTCGGTCCGGTGGGCGTCGAGGAATACACCAGCTGTCCGGCTGCATCGCGGAGCTGCAGCCAGTCTGCGAGCTTCGCGCGCCGGAGAGAACGGAGAATGGCGGCTCCGTCGGCGGTTCCGCTCGCGTCGGCTGCCCGCTGGATATACGGCCTCATCGCCGTGGTGGCTGACGCCAGATGTCCGTTGAATCCCTGTGAGAGATTCCGGATCGCTTCGTCCTGCGCGGCTTTGACCCGCGTGCCGAGAACGTCCTGATACATGTCCACCACGTCGATTGAGCCGACCATGATGCTGAACAGCGGAATCGAAGTCGATGCGAGAAACAGCATCACCAGGAGAAAGCGGAGTCGCAGGCGCGTCGTTCGGTTCGAACCGGTCAGGACGAGGAGAGAGATGATCAGGAGCGCGACGGCCAGGGATCTCACCGCGAGCCGGACGAATTCTTCCCGGGAGGCGGGCGGTTCGAACGCACCGTAAACGATGCGCCCGTCCGATGTTTCGAGAAATTCCCAGTGGAAGCCGCCATGCATGCCGCTCATGGAGTGTCCTTCGGCGGAAATCGTTTTGTAAGCCCGCGTGGCCAGCGGATCGATCAGCCTGCCGCGTTGCAGCACGATGTCCTCGCCGGTGCGGCCGAAGCCCGCGATCAGGATGTCGCGTTTGCCGCCGGGCGGAAGGAGCAGGTTGAAAAATTCGGCTTCCGTCGGAGTCGTGAGACAGTGAAGGATTCTGACGCCTTTCGCATCGGCGTTCCAGGCGACGTAGCCCTTCCCTTTGTCGCTGAACACCTCGATGAGCCGGCCACGCTCGTTCCTCAGCCAGACCAGGTCGCGCCCCTCGCCGATCAGAAAGGGTAGTTTGCGGTCGATCTGCTTTCCATACTCCGCTACGAGTCGCTCGTCTCCGGTCGTCAGGGCGCGTGCGAGCCGGTCCATCAGCCACAGGTTCGTTGCGTTCGCGGGAGAGATATCGATGCGACGGCCGTCGGCGTCGTACCGGTAGAATGCCGTCGTGATTCCGCGTCGGCCGGCCATCTGCCTGAGTCTGTCGGCCGTCGCGTCGGCGAGCCTCAGAAGGGGAAGCAGGGTCGCCCTGGCATACAGATCGGGATTCGAGCTTGCCGCAAGCTCCGTCACCCGGTCGGAAGCCCGGGCGGCAAAAGCCTGCCGGGCCTGGTGCTCGCGATGATCGATCCAGGCTTCGAGGCCGATCCAGGCTGAAAGGATTAGAATCACGGCCTGGATCGCCAGACTCGTCCTCTCGTGGCGGCTGGTGCCGTGCTCGGCGCTCATTGCCTCATGATACCTCTTGCCCGGAGAAATGACGAGTGCAAAATCCTCCGGCATAGGCTACTCTGAACGGCGATGAATCGAATGACAAGGCTCGTTCCGACGATGCTCTGGCTTATCGCGGCGGTCGCGATGGCCCTCGGCTGTATCGGCCTGACCATGGGGTGCGACGTATGGTTCCACCTGATGAACGGCGGGGCGATCCTGGCTGAAGGGGGGGTTCCTCATGCCGACCGGTGGCTGATCCCTCTGCCCGACGTCGCGCCCAGGTTTTTTCCGAATTACGAGTGGCTGTTCGGGGTGGTGGTTCAGACCGTCTGGCGCTGGGGCGGCTACGCAGGCATCGATCTCCTGCGAGGAGTGCTGATTCTCGCGGCGTTCCTGTTCGTGGGCGTCGCTTCGTGGCGTCGGGCGGGAACGTCTCCTCTCGCGCGGCATCTTGCGCCGGCCCTTCTTCTTCTCGGGTTCGCCGCCGCATCGACACGCTTCGAGCCTCGTCCGCACCTCGTATCCGTTGCCGGGCTCGCCCTGATGACCCTGCTCGTGCGCATGCCGGGACTCCGTGGGGCGGTCTGCCTCGTTCCGGCCGCCCTGCTCTGGGCGAATTGCCACATCGAGATTCTCTTCGGCATCGTGTATGCGTTGATCTGGCTCGTTCCGGACCGCTCTGGAACGAAACTGAAGACGGATGACTGGAAATATCATGCGCTATATGTGATTGTTCTCGTGACGGCCGCCGCGCTGTCCCCGGCCGGATCGCACCTGGTCGGCCAGGCTGGTTCCTACTACGAAGGCGAACGGATGATCAGGAACTTGGGGTTCTGGAACGTCGAACTGGTGCCGATGACGTTCGAACCGTACGGAAGCTCCAGGAATCTGCTCATCCTCCTGGCGTGGGCAGCCATTCTCATGCGGGTGTTCAGGAAACGGAATTTCATCGATCCCGAGACGCTTTCCGCCGCGGCCTTTATAATATTGCCTTTTATAAGCGTAAGATATATCATAACCTCCGCCGTCGTCCTCGTTCCGTTTCTTGCGGGAATACCGGGCGAGATATCCCCGAACGAAGCGGAGGGAGAAGCATCGCCGAAGCACGCGGTCGCGGGGATTCTCGGAATCGCTGCCGTGCTGCTGTTCGCGCCGTCGGTGTTCCTGCCGGGACATTGTTCCCGTCCGCATCCGGCAGGCTGTGCGGCGCCGGCCGACGCCTACGACTCCGCCGGCGAGTTTCCCGATGCGGCACTCCGGTTCCTGACACGTAACGGCCTCGGCCGACGCCTGTTCTCGCACGATATGTGGGGCAACTTCATCGCGTTCTACGACAATCCCTGCGTTCATTCCGCATCCGCCCCCCGCAGGATGCCCTATATGAGCGCGATGTTCCAGACGATGCCGTGGCAGAGAGTCGAGAGGTATCTCAAGGCGGTCGTCGACGACGGCGCATGGCGCCGTTTGAGTGCCGACGCGAAGATCGACACCATCATTCTGCCGTATCCCGAAAATGCCTCGGATCCCTGGCGTGAGTTCCTGCGGCGGATCGCCTTCAGCTCTGACTGGAAGCTAGTCTGGTGGGATGACACGGCTCTCGTCTACCTTGCCTCGACAAGCCCATGGCTGGAACGGGAAGGCCGGACCTTCTCCGCGGCGAGGCCCGATCGATGGATCGTCACGGACGTTTTTCCGGCATCTCCGGCGGATCGCGCAGCGGCTCTCGCCGAGATGAGAAGAGCGCGGGAGACACCGGAGGGCGGGCGTGTTATCAGGTCCCTGCACTGGATGGCCAGCCTGATGATGCAGGATGGCGATGCAACGGCCACGATACGTCTGCTCGAAGCCGTTCGGACCAAGACCGGTTCCCAGGAACGCATGCTGAAAGCGCATCTCGGCGAAGCGTATGCCCGCCTGTCGCGATGGCCGGAGGCATACGACCATCTTGCCGTCGCCGCCCGGGAGCCGGCATCCTCGGCCGTTCTGTTCTACAACCTCGCCGTTGCGGCCGCGCGGTGCGAACATCTGACTGAAGCCGCGGAGGCGCTGAAACGATGCCTTGCCTGCGATCCGTCGTTCAGCCGGGCGCTGGAGTTGCGGGCCCTCCTCGCCGGGGCCGGCGTGGATGGATTTTGACAGGCCCCCGGGTGTTGGGATAAAGTGAATTCGGGCTGGAAAGCCCAAGCACTCTGCGTTCGAGAAGAGAAAACCGTGTCGAGCCCGACGCTTCCAACAGCCTCGCCAACCGGAACCCCACAGAAAAAAAATCCTGCCGGGGCGCCTGAACCTGCAGGCTTGCGAGGTTTTTTCGCCAACATCAGGGACAATTCGACCGTCAGAATTCCGGTGATTTGTATCGGAGCCTCTCTGCTAATCGATCTTGCGTCGGTCCTTGTCTGGGGAACGGTCTGGCATATCCCCCGGAGTCTGTGTAATGTGCTGATCCTGACGTGGGTCCTGACCGCCTGCGGCGATATCTTCCTCCCGGTGGCGGCCATTCTCCTGGTGCCGGGCACCCTCTTCCTTGGCGGGTTGTGCCTCTGGAAGGGGCTCGCCGCGGAGTTCCTGCTCGAGATGTTCATGATGTCGGTTCTGGCCGGCGCGATCTCGGCCATCAACAGCCTCAACGCGTCGGGCGCGGTCCCACTGGCTCGGTATCAGAAGCTCGAAAAGCAGCAGCGCGACGAACGGGAAGACCGTTTCCAGCTGCTTCTCCAGTTCAGTCTGCTCGGGTGTCTGACGAACATGGAGCGGGTGTTCGACCAGGCGTTCCAGATTCTTCAGAAGTATTTCCGGGTGCAGCAGGCCGTCATCTATCTTGCAGACTATACAACGAACGAATTGCGGCCCGCCCGGGCCGTCGGGTTCGCCTCGAACCGGCTCGACGGGCTCGTGATCAAGGTGCCGCCCAGCTTCTGGGGAATCACCGAATACGATCCCGAGAAGGGGCTCACGAACATCATCTATGGCCGGGGCCAGCTTCCCTCGATCCGGGCGATTCTTCCGTCATGTTCTCATGAATCGCTCATGGCGATGCCCCTGACCGTGAAGGGGCGGATTGTCGGCCTCATGAACGTCGTTCGCCAGGATGCCGACGAGGTGCGGACCGAAAACCGCTCGCTTCTCGGAACGTTCGGCTACGTGCTCGCGTCGGCGCTCAACAATTGTCAGAGCCACGAGGTCGCCATTTCCGAGCGTGACCAGGCCATCAGGACCACGGCGGAGATCCAGAAGCGCCAGCAGGACCTGAAGGAAGTGTTCGGCCGGTACGTCGCTCCAGAGGTCGTCGCCGAACTCGAACAGGACCCGACTGGGGCGGCTGTCGGCGGAAGGCGACAGCGCGTGACGATCATGGTTGCCGATCTGCGCGGCTTCACGGCGATGACGACGGTCCTTCCGCTCGAAGGGCTGGTTCAGATCCTGAACGGCTGGTTCGAGCGCGCTTCTCAGGTCATCCTGCGGAACCACGGGACGATCGACAAATTCATGGGCGACGGCGTGATGGTGCTGTTCGGCGCTCCCATCACCAAACCGGATGACTGTCTGCGTGCGGCCTTCACGGCATTCCGTCTCCAGGAGATCTTCCTCGAGTTCCTGCAGGAATATGCCCCCCTGCTTCAGGGGCGGTCGCTCGGCCTCGGCATTTCGATCACGACCGGCGACGTGGTCGCGGGCAACTTCGGGTCCGCGCGCCGCATGGAATACACGGCGATCGGGGACGCGGTCAACCTCGCCGCCCGGTTCGAGAAACTCGCCGCGAACGGCGAGATCGTGACCGATACGACGACGTTTGGCATGCTCCAGGACCGCTTTGAATACAAGGTCGAGAAGAACGTGCAGGTCAAGGGCAAGGAGCCTCTCGATGTCTATCGCCTGGTGGCCATCCGCAGGAAGCCTGAAAAACCGGAAAAGAATGCCCGTAGATAAGCTCCGTTCACGGATCGATCTCCGCGAAGCCGTTTCCCCGAAAGATCTCGAGACCGTCTTCGAAATTCGCCGGCGGGTGTTCGTCGACGAGCAGAAGGTCCCGGAAGAACACGAGAGGGACGCGACCGACGATCGTTCCGTCCATCTCCTGGCCGTCCTCGACGGGGTGCCGGTTGCCGCCGCCAGGCTTTTTGTCGATGCCATGGATGCACGAACCGCCTGGATCGGCCGGCTGGCCGTCCTGCCCGAAAGCAGGCGAACCGGCGTGGCGACCACGATCATCAGGTATTTCATCGACTGGAGCTGCCGACACCAGATGCATCGGATACGGCTTCACGCGCAGGAATATGTGCGGGGACTGTATCGGAAGCTTGGTTTCGAGGAGTGCGGTGGCATGTTCCTGGAAGAAAACATTCCGCATGTCGAGATGATTCTCCGTCTCTCCTGATATCCCTGGCGCAACCACAAGGCAAGCGAATCTGTTCACAACCGCTGAGTCGATGTGACGCTGGAGCTCCGTGGAAACAAGTTTGTTTTTCCCATCTCGCATGCGCGCTCGACATGCTCGCGGCGCGAACGGGAAATCGTCACGGTGCGAAGAAACTCATGCGCTTGCCCTGGAACATTTGACGCTTTCCGTGTTTATCATTAAAATTTTGAACATACTGAAGATTTCGCTGTAGTGAAGGAGAATTTTGATGAGGCGCCAATCCAGTTTTGCTCTCAATGCTTTGCTGGCCTGTCTGTTCGTGTGCCTCTCCGTGCCTGCTTTCGCGTTCAACATCGGCGACCTGCTGGGTGAGGTGTCAGGCACGCTCGACCGTGCCGATGCGGCGATTCAACAGACATTCGGTGGTTCGTCACCTGATGCTCTCGCAGCCGCCAAATCCTCCGTCTGGGACAAAGTCTTCGGCGGACTCGAAAACAGCTGGGAGAACAAGGCGGGCGCCGAAGGACACGAGGCCCTCAAGAAAGATCCCGGCTTCGTCAAGGATGCCGCGATGCTCAACCGGCTCGGAGCGGTTGCGAAAAAACTGGTTCCGGTCTGTGAGCGGAAGGAACTCACCTACCATTTCGCCGTTCTCGACAGCGACGAGCTGAATGCGTTCGCGCTTCCCGGCGGGTATGTCTACGTCACGAAGGGCCTGATGAAAGCGGCCGCGACGAATGACGAACTTGCGGCGGTCGTGGCTCACGAGCTTGGCCATGTGAACAAGAAGCACAGTATCCGTCAGGCGGAAAAGGCCGGGATCATGACTGCGGTCGTCGCTCTGATGACCGTCAACGATGAAGCGAAGAAATACCAGAAAGCTGCGGCCATCGCCGCGTATTTCGCCAACCTGAAATTCTCCCGCGTCGACGAATACGAGGCCGACCGGTGCGCCGTCGATTACTCCAGCAAGGCCGGGTTCGATCCGAACGGCCTGATCACCTTCTTCAACCGCATCAACAGCGACAATGCCCTGACAAAGGTGACCAAGTATTTTTCGACTCACCCCCCGACCACAGATCGCATCAAGGCCGCCCAGGAAGAAATCAAGAAGATCGGCGGCAAGGTCACCGCGCAGGCGACGACCAAGACGACGTCGAGCGGCTCGGGCGCGTCATCGGGCACGACTTCCGCCAACGTTCCCGGCATAGGCGATCTCCCATCGGGGAACACGACGAAAACTACCACGACTTCAACCAAAACCACCTCGACCACCACCACAACACGATCGATGACCCTCCAGGAAGCTTACGAACGGTATCTCTTCGCCAAGCAGAATTACGAATTCAAGGTGGCCCAGCAGGCATCCACCGACGAGATCATGAAAGCCTTCAACGAATACCAGGCCGCCAAGGTCGAGTATCTGAAGCTTCGAAACGGCGTTGCCACGAGCCGTTGATTCCCTGCGGCAGAAACTTGGGCGATCCGGAGAAAAACCGGATCGCCCGTTTCGTTTCTTCCGCAATGAAAAAGCCCCCGACCTGCGGGGGCTCACCTATGGGCCGGAACCATCCTGTCAGACATCAGCGCGCATAATGCAGTGTTCGAGATGCCGGCGGTCGGCGTCCGTGAGGGTGAGCGTTCGCTCGTAGCGAGAAACGATTCGACGGCAGCTGCCGCAGTCCGTCGAAACATGCCGGTAAAGGGCAAGCAGTTCCTGGAGAGACATCGCTTCCACCTCCGGTTCGTCCGAATTTTACTCCTCACTCAATATATCGGCGTGCAGCGATGAATTCCTTAGCCGCTCGGAATACGCGGAAGACAAAATGCGCCGATCCGGCCCTGTCGAAGGGCTGGATCGGCGCATTTCGCGCCCGGGATCAGCTCAGTGCTGGTCGGTGGAGACCGGGATGATGTCGACCCAGTGGCGGTTCAGGCGGTGAGCGAACTTCACCTTGCCTTCCGCGAGGGCGAACAGCGTGTCGTCCTTGCCGATGCCGACGTTCTTGCCCGGGTTGATCGGCGTGCCGCGCTGGCGAACGATGACGTTGCCGGCCTTGACGAGCTCGCCGTCGAATTTCTTGGTGCCGAGTCTTTGCGGATTGCTGTCTCGGCCGTTGGTCGATGAACCTGCACCTTTTTTGTGTGCCATAATTTCAGCCCCTTTCGGAAATTCCGTTATTTCATGACTACCGTTTCGGGATGTGCTTCCGCAAGTCTTCTGAACCCATATCGAAAAACCTGCGATACCACCGACGCGATTTCGCGCCTCCCGACGGGAACGCCCAGCGACACATCACAGAAGCCATCGCCGGTGTTCCCGGTGATTTCGGCTCCGACCGCGCTCTCCATGCCGCCCAAATAGGTCAGCAACAACGCGGATACGGCACCGCACACCGGGTCGTTCCCTCTGCCTCCCTGGCCGGCATGACCGCTGACGCGGATCCGCTGCCGGTTCCCTTCGGCGGGAGGGAACTCGACAACGACCATCAGGCCGTGATGTCCTCGATCACGATCGAGGTGAAATCCTGGCGATGACCGTAGTGACGACGATAATTCGTCTTGTTCTTGTATTTCAGGCCGATGATCTTCTGACCGCGGCCATGGCACACGACCTTGGCCTTCACGTTCACGCCCTTCAGATAGGGCTGACCGACCTGCACCTTCTCGCCGTTCTTGATCATGAGAACGCGATCAACGGCGAACGTGGCATTGGGCTGCTGCTCGAGTTTCTCGCAGCGGACACGCGAGCCCTTCTCCACGGAAAATTGCTTTCCACCAAGTTCAATGACGGCAAACATGAGTTTGTACCCCCTAGAAATATGAACCGAGAGACCATAAACCTAGCATAGATCAAGCGCTGTGTCAACACGAGCACCGCCGGAAACGCAAATATTATTGCGGATCCGTCGAGAAAGAATATCACAAAACCGTCGCTCGCGCATCTCGTGTCGGGGCCTCACTTCCCGAGGTTGCCCTGGCGAATCCGCTCGAGAAGAGCATCGCGGATGATGCCACCTCGAGGATGGAGGCCGCGGACGCGGGTGAACTCGTCGAATCCGTCGCCCCCCTTGGCGAGGAAATCGTTGAGGGCGATCGGATACTCGGCATCGGGAACGACGGACTTTCCTTCGAACACCGCGGAGAGATTGCCGGCAACCCGGTCGATATGCAACCCGTGGATGCAGAGTTCCGCATCCCTGTGATCGGTGCCCTTCGCGATGAGAGAGAGCAGGTCTTTGCCGGAAATGCGCCCGATTAGAATCTGGTGATTGAATGGAAGAACCTGATATATATCTTTAAATACAATATTTCCAGCTGGAAGATCGGCCCTCAGACCCCCGGCCTGGAAAACGACGATCGGGCAGCCAGAAACATCGGATACGGCTTTGCAGAGCTGCTCTCCGAGGTGGTATAGCCCGTCCGGGCCTCGTTTTCGGAGAAACTCGCGGGGGCTGACGCCGACCGGCCGAGCCGCGATCTCTTCCACCATGCGGCTCCAGGAGGCGACGACGGAGTCGATGTCCGGGGCGGACGGCCACGAGGCCGGATCGAGGAGGACCGAATCGTAGCTGAAGGAGGCGATCGTGCGGGTTGCCGGATCGAAAGCCAGGGTCAGGGCACCCATGTGAGAACCGTAGCCCCGGGTCTGCATGATGAATGTTTTGCCGGAGCGAACGGGCTGGGTAAGCTGGTGATCGGTATGCCCGCCGATGATCACATCGAGGTCGGGAACCGCTCGAGCGATCTCGAGATCGGTGTCGTGGCCGCAGTGACTGAGAAGAATCACGAGGTCGCAGCCGCGCTCGCGAAGCTCGGCCGCGACACGGCGTGCGGCCGAGGCCGGGGGCTCGAGAACGAGGTCGGCGATGTGTTCGGGATACGTCAGCGTCGGCAGTTCGGACGTCATGACGCCGGTGATTCCGATCGTCAGCGAGCCGATGCGAGTTACGAGAGATCGTCGCCAGGGAACGCCAGGCCCGGTCAGATTCGCGCAGACGATCGGAAAGCGGGATGACCGTACCGACTCGTTCAGCGCTTCCCGCCCGTAATCTAAATCGTGGTTGCCGATCGTGGCCGCGGTATAGGAGAGCGCGTTGAATAGATCCGTCATGGCCTGGCCGCGCGAAAAGTTTGCCTCCATCGTTCCCTGGAATCGGTCGCCGGAGTCGAGCTGGAGCCAGCGGATTCCCTGCCTGACCGCCCTGAGCTTGTACTGCTGAAAAGCGCCGACAAGTGCCTGGGGCCCGCCAAGCATCGGGGGATTCTCCTTTGTCATCCAGAGGGCCGATGTCGGCCGTATCGAGCCGTGCCAGTCGTTCGTGTGCAGAAGCAGCAGCTGCTCGGCGCCGACCGCTTGGGTCGAAAAGGAGAGGAGAAAAAGTGCAGCCAATCGTTTCAGAGATCGAATCATGTTGGGGAATCCTTCGGAAAATGGTCTGAACAGATGCCGACATGATAGCGATTCATGCAGGCCGAAGACAAGACGGCGGCCAAATCTTTCGACTGGCCGCCTTGCAAAACGACTCGAGGTTATTTCACGCCCGTTTCGATGGGAAACTCGGTTCTGGCGGCCCATTCGGTCCAGCCGCCGTCATACCAGGCGACATTCTCGTAACCGAGCAGCCGGCGAAGGACGAACCAGGTCTGACTTGCCTGGTGGCCCGTTCGGCAATGAACGATGAGGCGGGCGTGCCTGTCGCCGACAAGCTTTTCATACGCTTCCGCGAGATCGGTCAGTGGTTTGAGGCTCACTCCGACCGTTCCGGAGGCGAGATCTGAGGAGAACGGCCTGTTGCGTGCGCCGGGAATGTGGCCGGCACGGGCTTCGTCCGACCTGGCTCTCGTGTAGAAGTCGGCTGGACGGTTTTCCGCTTTCCAACGTGCCCAACCCCCGTCCAGGATCGAGTATCGCGTGTGGCCAAGCCGCTCGAGGGCGATCGCCACGAGAGTCTCATCGTGGAGTTTGTCTCCGTGAACGATGACGACATGCGTTTCTGGAACGATGCCCATCGCGCCGAACTGGCGCGCCACAGGTCGGCCGGAAGCAGAATTGACGGAACGCCGCCCCTGACGCCGCGGAGGCTTTCCGGGTTGAGCGATACCGAGCCCGGAATATGCGACGTGTTGTATTCCGGCTGGGGCCGCGTGTCGATGACCCAAAGATCGCCTGCGGAAAAACGCTGGGCGAGCTGTTCCGTCGAGATCAGCCCCGGCTTCGTTTCCGCGGTGGAATCCGGTTGGGAGACGGCGGCGGAAGAAGGTGCAGACGGCTTCCCGAGGAAATGGCGGCGCCATGCCAGGATGCGCAGACGATCGGCCTCGGAAACGGGCTCGCTTCGCAGCGATGCGGGCTTCGATCAACTCCGAGAGCCAGAAGGCGGCGACGCCGGTTGCGGTGAACAGCAGGGCGAACGCCCCCTTCGTGATGCCGAGCGTGTCGAAGATATGCACGGTGCCGCTCAGGCCAAGGGTGTATAAGGGCCTGACGTGCTCGAACAGCTCGTTGAACAGGATGCTTCCGAGAATGGAGCCGATGAGAAAAAGCAAGGCGCCGAGCCGCCCCGACGCCGAAGATCCCGTCGAGGGTGTGGCCCGGCGTCTCGAGAAACCGGAGCTTCGCCGTGCCGACGGTCAGGGCCGACGCGTCGTCCAGCGGTTCGTGCGGATACGCCGCTCCGCCTTTCCGGCTCGCGTAGAGGGGGCAGTTGAACGCTTTCGGCTCCTCCATGTGGCTGGCAACGAAATCCGCGTGCGAATGCGTCAGAAAGACGCCCTTTACCGCGCCGCCGGCATTGGAAACGGCTTTTTCGTATGCCGCGATGTCGCGGCCCGGATCGACGAGAAGTGCTTCGTTCCCGCTGACGAGCAGATGCGAAAAGTGCGAGAGAACCGCCAGGTTGAACTGGATTATCTTGAAGCCCGGGCCTTCGTAGATCTCGATCGGAACATGCGTGGCGGCATCGTCACCATGACTTGCCGACTCGCCGTCCTTGATGGCGCCGGCGGCTTACAGCGGCAGGGTGAAACCTGACGCGAGCAGCCATGTCAGGACGGCAACGCGAAACAGGGAACGTGATTTCCGGGCGTGCATCTCGACCTCCGTGAATATGGAATGATTCATATACAAAACTCCCGGGCATGCGAAAGAGCGGCGGACTCAAAAAAAGGCTGAGCGAACGCGAGTTTTTCCGGCCGGGCCTTCGCCCGACCGGAAAACGCGTGTGTCAGTGGTCTAAACCGGAGATTATTCTTCCGATTTGTTCAGTTTGAGCTGGCTCTTGGGTAGCCGCTTGGTGCAGAAGAACCAGTCGTAGCAGTGATACCCGTCACCGGCGTTGCTGACGCGCTCCTTGGCGGAACCGCACGATCCGGGGGGCGGCACGATCACGTCATCGCCGGGTTGCCAGTCGGCGGGAGTGGCGACGTTGTGGGTGTCGGACGTCTGCATGGCGATCAGAAGCCGCTTGAGCTCCTGAAAATTGCGGCCGTTCGAGAGCGGATAGTATATCATTGCACGGATCTTTCCGTTCGGATCGACGAAGAAGACGGCCCGGACGGCCTTCGTGTCGGCTGCGTTGGGGTGGAGCATGCCGTATTTCTTCGCGATATTCATCTTGATGTCGGCAATGAGGGGGAACGTGACCTCCATGTTCCGCATGTTGCGGTACTGGATTTTCTCCTTGATCGTCCGCAGCCAGGCGATATGGCTGTAAAGGCTGTCGATCGAAAGGCCGATCAGCTCGCAGTTGAGGGCTTTGAACTGGCTCTGCATGCGGGCGAAGGTCATGAACTCGGTAGTGCAGACAGGCGTGAAGTCGGCCGGGTGGCTGAAAAGGATGACCCATTTGCCCTTGTAATCCTGCGGGAAGTGGATCGTTCCCTGCGTCGTCTCCGCCGTGAACTCGGGCGCGGGATCGTTGATCAGCGGCAGGGTCGTCTCTTGAGCAAGGGCGGGAAACGCGGCGTGAAACGACAGAACAACGAGAACAAATACGGACAGCAGTTTTCTCATCGGAATATCCTCCTCGATATTTTCACGAAGCTTTTGCAGCTTTCGCGTCATAGCGATCAGGATACGAGAATGGTGCGTGTGGTGTCAAATCAATATGTTGTTCGGTATAGTATTATTATATATGTGGTAATATTGAAATCTGCAGCGTGAAGCGCCCGTTCACCTTGCGCTTGTCGAAGGGGGGAGTCCTCGATACTCGACGGACTCGGCACGAACGGAAACTCGAAATCGGCTTTTGGTATCCCGCCTCACATGCGAGTTCAGGCGACTCGGGAAACCTTCCGATGCGCCTCGGCGAGGCGTGCGAGCGCCGACTCGTCGAGCGGGTTCTCCCAGTAGCCGCCCTGCTTCGTGCTCGAGCCGATGATCCAGGCGTCGGCCTCGGCATACGCGGCGGCGTTTTCGGGGGTGATGCCCGAGCCGATCGCAACCGGGAGTTTCGTGGCTTTCTTCACCTCGGCGAGATGCGCCGGCACGGCGGCATGACCGGTGCTGAGGCCGGTCACGATCACGCCGTCGACGCCGAAAAACTCTGCGCCGTGCGCCCATTCCGTGAGATTCAGATCGGCCGTGACGGCGTGCGCCGAATGTTTCTTCTGAATATCGGTCCATATTTTGATGTGCGTCGCGCCGAGCCGCTTGCGCTCGCGCAGGAGTTCGGCGGCGCAGGCCTCGATCCAGCCTTCGTCCGCGACGTGGGCGAAAACGAAGCCTTCGGCCCGGATGAACTGGAGATCGGCCGCCAGCGCGACGGAAAGCGCTTCCATGTTTGCCCCCGCCAGGATCTGGATCCCGACGGGATACGCGGGGCCGACCGCGTCGCGCACGCGGAGCGCGACGGCGGTCATCGCCGCAGTGATCTCGGGCCCGACATGCCCTTTCAGATATGGCCTGTCGTGCATGTTCTCGAGCATGATGCCGCCGAATCCCGCTTTCTGGTAGGCCAGGGCTTCGGCAACGGCGATGTCGGCGATTTCCTTCAGACCATAGCGGCTGAACGGAGTGCCTGGAAGGGCATGAACATGGACCATGCCGAGAAGGAGCGGCGCCGGGGCCGCACAGGGAAAGCCGAAACGTGACTCGTTCATCACATCCTCCGTTGCCGCAGATATGCCGATCCTCTGGAAACGACTCGCGCGAAGACTACCACAAAATCTCTCGCACCGTCATCGGGCGACAGGACGAATCCAAGGGTATTCACTGCCGCTGGATCAAGGAACATCGAAGGATTTCATGTCTCATGGCGCATTCCCACGCGTCTGAAGATGAGCGGATACCTCGGTCTGCCGGTAAGGGGCGACATCGGGCGTGACGGCAGCAGGTTGGAATCGGCGATCGGCGATCTCGTGTTGCCCCTTGTGACCGGTTAGTTCTTCCTCTCGCCCCTGGGAAAGAAGGAGAAAAGGGTAGCTCCCACCATGTATGACAAAATCGCAGGCTCGGAAGAACGCTTCTCCTCCTGACGGTTTTGCAGGACATGATAGAATCGTGACATGCAACCAAAGCCTGACGTCATCAGAGTGCCGGTCGAAAGAATTCTGCCGCTTCGACAGAAAATCCTCCGGGCAGGCATGCCCGGCCTTTCGGCGCGATTCGACGGCGACGAGAACCCGACGACGGTACACCTCGGGGCGCTGATCGACGGCGCAATCGTCGGTTGCGTGACCTTCCTCGACTCGACGTATGAAGGCTCACCCGCATGGCAGTTGCGCGGCATGGCCGTCGATGCGTCATACCAGGGAGGAGGGATCGGCAGAATCCTCCTCGAAGAGGGAAAGCGGATCCTCGATGCCGTTGGTCCCCGGCGGCCCTGGTGGTGCAACGCACGCGAGGGGGCCGCCGGCTTCTACGAGAAGCTGGGGTGGAAAAAAGTATCCGACAGGTTTGAGATTCCCACCGTGGGGCCGCATTACCGCATGTTATTGAGCCCTGTATAACGAAAGCCGGTTTCGCGTTTCCGTTCGTGCCGGGCCTGTCGATGTGCGAGAGGCTTCCGCGCCTTTCGGCAAACTCAAGACAGGCTTCGACAAACCTCGATGGAACTGGACGCTTCCATTATAAATAATTCAAAATATAATGGCTGGCTTATTCCGGAAAAGTGAGGAGAACCTTCATCACCCCGCGCGTTGCTGCGTGCTTGAAGGCCTCTTCCGCGCGTTCGATCGGATACCGGCCCTCGATGAGGTTCTCGACGGGATACGTGCCCGTGGCGAGGGCGTTGAGAGCCCGCCGGAACGGGCCGCACCGCGAACCGACGACGGTGATCTCCTTGGTGACCAGCGGCGTCAGGCTGATTTCGTGCCGGCCGGCGATCGTCGATTTCATCACGATCGTCCCGCGCGGTCGCACGAGGCGGAGGGCCGCTTCCAGCCCCGTGGCCGAGCCTGTCGCCTCGACGACGAGGTCGGCATCGGCGAGGTCGCTTTCGGGAACGGCGGTTTCCACCCCCGGATACCGGATTTTCTGGAACACTTCGGGGTGATGCCCGACGAGAGCGGCCAACCCGGCGGTCTTGGCGAGGACCCAGGCACACAGGGTGCCCATTTTCCCCGCACCCAGAACGACGATGCGCATGCCCGACAGGATATGGACCTGCTCCGCGATCTCGAAGGCCGCGGCGAGTGGCTCGGTGAACACTGCCTGTTCGTCGGTCACCGAGTCGGGGATGGTGTGAAGGTTCTCCACGGGCAGGACGAACCGGTCGGCGAAACACCCGTCGATGCCGTCGATACCGAGCACCCGGCGCCTGCCGCAATGCTTCGTCATTCCCGACCGGCAGCGCTGGCAGGTCGTGCAGCCGATGTTGATCTCGCCGACGACCCGCTTGCCTAGCAGCAGCGGGGAATCAGCCTCGACGACTTCCCCGACGAACTCGTGGCCGGGGACTCCCGAAAACTGCCTGTATCCGCGGAGCAACTCGAGATCGGTGCCGCAGATGCCGACAAGGCGAGGCTTGATCAGCGCCCAGCCCTCGGGACGTTGTGGTTCCTGCCGGTCGCCGACGAGGTGTATTCGGTCTTTGTCTATCAGCAAAGCTCTCATCTGAGCCTCCGGGTGAGATATAATAGTATATGATATAAGTTGCCGGCGTCAGTCGTTCTTTCTGGAAAGAACGTCGGCGAGGCCTTCGGGGTGGACGGTGGCCTCGAGTTCTCTGACGAGGGCCGAATCCTTCCTGATTTTTCCGCTTTTCACCGGGAAATCCTTCCCGCTCTTCGTGGTCGCTTCGAAATCGAACGACGGATCGCACGGAAGCGGTTCGATCCCGTCGAGATCGAGGCGGAAGGGGTGAATCAGCTCGTTGCGTCGCGCGATGAGACGCTCGATGGCGGCTTTCTGGCAGAAGACCGGCCAGCCGCACTCGGCGAAGATGCGCTCATAATCGGCACGGGAGAGCCGGGCGATCCGGAGGGCCATCCAGCGCGCATCGGCCCAGGTGCAGGCGGTCCAGGAGCGGGGAATGTAGAGCGGGTGCATTTCGAAGTTGATCGTCGTGGCCTGCCAGGTGACGAAGGAGGTCTGGAACGAGTTGAGTTCCCCCGCCGATTTCCAGCTGCCTAGGACGTTTCCGAGGTCGCTCTGATACTCGACGTGCCTGTCGAACTCGCCGGTGCTGGGATTGAACAGGTAGGCGACGCGGGAGTTGTCGTCCTTCATGTCCTTGTGCTTGATCCAGCAGTTGAAAATCAGCGAGCCGCGCGCGACACGGTCCTCGACGGCGCCGAGCCGCGAGAGGGGCGAACCGCCGAGCCGCCTGATCGCCGGGTTGTAGAGAGACAGCTGGCATTCCTTGAACGTGACGAAATAGGCACCGATATATTTCGGATCGAGGGATTCGCGATCGGCCATCGCCTGGTCGACGACGCCGGTTCCGAGAACGCGGCCCTGCTTGTCTTTCAGAACCGGCGCGGCCAGGAGATACCGGTCGGCATGGAACTGGAATCGGGATGCGAGCAGTTTCGAAGACAGTTCGTGAAATGCGTGAACGGCGTCAGGGCTTGCTTTCGACGGTGGATCGAGAATGAGGATCGACTCTCCCGGACCGGAATAAAATTTCAGATCGCTGCACGTGCCGCCAAGGTCTATGTACAGACGGGTCATGGCGACGTCGGTATGGACCTCGTCGCCCCACTTGAGTTTCCACTTCAGGCCGAACCGGTCTTTAGTGCCGATTTTCGGGGAGGTGGCATCCTTGTCGACATCGTCGAAGAACAGCACGCGGCGGGCATACGACGGATCGAACCGGGCCAGCTTGGGGCTCTGTTTCCGTATCATCGCGACCATCTCGGCG
>Ga0208197_1000190_pt1 | contig 84254 bp, 56 predicted proteins | sample AD_JPNNA4_MetaG_FD_184444 | JGI IMG/M metagenome (GOLD analysis project Ga0208197, IMG submission 184444) | Active sludge microbial communities of municipal wastewater-treating anaerobic digesters from Japan - AD_JPNNA4_MetaG (SPAdes) (version 2) | ecosystem: Engineered > Bioreactor > Anaerobic...
ATGTAAACACCAAAGCAAGCCGGTTTGCAGGGAGACGGTTGCCGTCTCGCCGACGAACTCGTTGCTGACGCCGCGCCCCAGGCCGAAGTGCAGCGTCTCGTTGCGCAGCGGGTAGGCCAGCCCCCCCGTCGTGACGCCGACCGCGTCGCCGCCGAGCGGGATGAGTGAGAGTGTGTCGCCGGATTGGCCGTGAAAGGTCGCCGTCTCGCCGCCGCGCAGGCAGTGAATGGTCCACGCGCCGTCGGCGATGATGACCGTTCGGCCTGTCAGCGCGGGCAACGCGAGCAGCAGCAGGTTGGCGAGTGCCTGATCGGGCCGCCCGCCGAGCGCACCCAGGATGACGATCTCCGTCACATCCGACTGCGCCGCCGCCCACGTGAGCGCCAGTTCCAGATCGGTCTCGTCCTTGGCGGGCGGGTGAGCATGCAGCGTCGTTCCGGCGGCTTCGAGACGTGCGCGCTGATCCGGCGACAGCGAATCCAGGTCGCCGATGACGTGCGCGGGCATGAGTCCGGCTGCCAGCGCGTGCCGCGTCCCCCCGTCCGCCGCGACGGCGCAATCGCCGGGCCGCACCCACCGGGCGGCTTCGGCGGCAGGATTCTCGATAATGCCGTTGGCAAAGACAATGATACGCATGGTCGTTAGTCCGGTAGTCGTTAGTCCGGTAGTCGTTAGTCAAGTAGTCGTTAGTCAAGTAGTCGTTAGTCCGGTAGTCGTTAGTCTGGTAGTCGTTAGTCAAGTAGTCGTTAGTCAAGTAGTCAGTAGTCGTTAGTCCGGTAAAAATCCGTTAAAATCCGTTCAATCCGTTGACAAAAAAATCCGTTCAATCCGTTGACAAAAAAATCCGTTGACAAAAAAACATCCCTGCCGGCCGGAAGGCTTGTGCAGGGATGTTATCATCGAGTGTGCCTCCCTCCGCTGGTATGATCCAGATCAGGTTCTAGGGTCGGTATCAGACGGATACCCTCTCAGCCTGCGTCTCAGGCTCCCCTGGCCAATGTTAGCTTTTGAAAGTGCTACCCTCTTATTATATCAGCTTTCCCGTTTTCGCCAAAATGCAGGTACTGATCGTCTTCCTGTTGAGCGAAGATTATTCACATCTGTCAAGTAAGCCGGTAGTAGGCAAGGCAGCTTCTAGTTTATTGCTATTGCGCTTTCTGTAAAGGTGTACTATAATTTTTATAATTCTCCACACGTCATCGAGATTTGACCCAGGCGGGATATGACGAATCATAACACTGACGCTGACCTTGAACTGCGCATCTTTCCCCGACAGGCGGAGGGCTATCCGGTTGAAATCACGCTGGATAGGCACCAGGTCTTCCCGCGCGGCTATCTCTCGGCAGACGTGACGGACTGGACCCCCAGCGGCGACCTGCAGGCCGATGGGCGCGCGCTCCACGACAAGCTGTTGACCGATCCGGCGTTGCGTGACGCCTGGAGCGAAGCCCGTGGACAGGCTCCACAACGTCGCATCCGCCTGTGGATTGATGCAGAAGCGCCCGAACTGCACGCTCTGCCGTGGGAGCTTTTGGAGGATGAAGGCGTCATGCTCTCGGCCAGCGCCGCTACCCCCTTCGCGCGTTTCTTGCCGGTCAAACTGCCCTGGCGCGGCGCCATCGAAGGAAACGTCATTCGCGTGCTGGCGGCGATTTCCAATCCGGCGGACATCGCAACAGCGCACGGCTTGCCGGCCCTCGATGTGGCGCAGGAACGCACCGCCTTGGAGGGCGTGGCGCAGGATACCCAGGCCAACTATACCCTCGACATTACCTTCCTCGATCCACCGATCACATTGGAACGTCTGGAAGCGGCCCTGCGTGCGGGCTACCACGTCTTGCATTTCGTGGGGCACGGCACTTACAACACCCGTCGCCGCCAGGCAGCGCTTTACCTGCAAAACGACGCCGGGGATACCCAAATTGTGACCGACGACGCGCTGGTCACCATGCTCGCCCGGCAGGATGTGCGTCCGCAGTTGGTCTTTCTGGCGGCGTGCCAGAGTGCCACGCGCGCTACCGCCGATGCCTTCCTCGGCCTGGGACCAAAACTCATCGGCGTGGGGGTGCCGGCCGTGGTGGCGATGCAAGACTTTGTCACATTTGAATCGGCGCGCAAGCTCAATGTCGAATTCTACCGGCAGTTGCTCAAACACGGGCAGGTAGATCGCGCCATCAATGCCGCGCGCAGCACGCTGTTGACCGCCGGACGCCCCGACGCCGCCGTCCCTGTGCTGCTCACGCGCCTGGAATCCTGCCAGCTTTGGAGCGACGAGGCCGACGCGCGCGGCGAAATGCTCGGCGACCGCAATCCGCGCGTCTTCTGGAGCGGCCTGATCAAGTACATCCAGATGGGAAAATGCACGCCCATCATCGGGCCGCGGGCGCGCTGTCAATGGCTGCCCGATCCCGCCGACATCGCCCAAACCTGGGCCGATGAACATGGCTATCCCTTTTCAGATAAGGCCAATCCCAACAGCCTGGCCCAATATCTGGCGGTCAGCCAGGGGGAAGACTTCCCGCGCTACGCACTGCTGGAATTCCTCGAAAAAGCATTTGCGAGCAAAGTGCCGGCATCATTGCGCGAAGGGCTCCGCTATAAGGGATTGACGGGCCTCGTGAACGCCATCGGCTGGCAAACGTTGACGGCGGATAGCCCCAATGATGTGCATAAGGTTCTGGCAAGCCTGGATTTGCCCCTCTATCTGACGACGAACGTGGACAACTTCATGACCGCCGCACTTGCCGCGCAGGGCAAGCAACCCGTGCGCGAGATTTGCCGCTGGAACGATGATCTGGCGGGATTGCCCTCCATCTTCGACGAGGACCCCAATTACGTCCCCACGCCGGAGCGTCCCCTGGTCTATCATCTGTTTGGGAACGAGGAGGAAATAGCTTCCATCGTACTGAGCGAAGACGCGCACATTGCATTTATGGTCAACATCGCCGCCAACTTGAAGCGTATTCACCCCTGTATCTGGGCGGCGCTGGCGAACAGTTCGTTGATGTTCCTGGGCTTTCGGCTGAACGACTGGGGATTCCGTGTGCTGATGCGCGGGATGATCGCACCGCTACAACAACGTCGTAGATTCAAACATGTCGGTGTGCAGCTTGAGCCTGAGGATGTGGATGTGGAGAACTTGCCCACCGTGCACGATTTTATGCGGGATTATTTCCAGGCTAACGAAGTGAACGTGTACGCGGGGTCGGTGCTGCAATTCATCGCAGAACTTCGGGAATACTGGGAGGCGGCGAAACGATGAAAAATAACCCTTACGTCGGCCCGCGTCCCTACGAACGCGACGATGCGCCCAAATTCTACGGGCGCAACCGCGAAGCACGGGACTTGCTCGCGCTATTGCTTGCAGAACGGGTCGTGTTGTTTTACGCCAAGTCCGGCGCAGGAAAAACTTCCCTGTTGAACGCGCAAATCATCCCGTCCCTGGAGAAAGAGGGATTCCGCGTCTTGCCCGTCGCGCGCGTGAGCAGCGATCTGCCGCCCGGAGTGACCTATGCCGATGTGGGGAACATTTTCGTAGGCAGCGTCTTGATGTCGCTGGCGGGTGCGGATGTGCCGCCGGAACGCTGGTGTGGCCATACGCTCACCGCGTTTTTGCAGGAGCTTTGTCAGCGTCCTGATGACGAGGGCGAGGACGATATGCCCTTCCTGCTCATTGTGGATCAGTTCGAGGAGTTGTTCACCGCCCACCGCGAACACTGGCAGGATGCCGAGGGTTTCTTCATCCAGATACGCGACGCGCTGGAGGCGCTCCCCGGCATGGGTGTCCTCTTTGCGATGCGCGAGGACTACGTGGCAGAACTCGATCCGTATGAGGCGCTGGTGCCTAAACGCTTGCGGGCGCGGTTTCGTATGGAATTGCTCGGCCCGGAAGGCGCCCTGGAAGCGATCATCCGGCCGGCGCTGAATCAGGGAATTCGCTTCGAGGAGGGTGTAGCCGAGCGACTGGTGGATGACCTGCGCCGTATTCGGGTGCAATCTCGCAGCTATACCGGCAAACGGGAAGAAACCGGCATTGGCCCCTTCATCGAGCCGGTACAGTTGCAGGTAGTGTGCAGTCGCCTGTGGGAGAATCTGCCGGAACAGGAAGACCACCTCATCCAATGGCACGAAGTGGAACAATACGGGCGCGTGGATCAGGCATTGACCGACTTCTACAACGATGCCCTGGAAGCAGCCCAAAAGCAAACCGGCGTCGGCGAGAAACAGTTGCGCCGCTGGTTCGGCGAAGAACTGATCACGCCGATGCGCACACGCGGGCTGGTGCTGCGTGGCCCGGAGAAGACCGGCACCCTGCCCAATGCCGCCGTGGATGTGCTGAGCCGCTGCTACATCATCCGTTCCGAAGTGCGCGCCGGCGCGCGCTGGTACGAACTCGCCCACGACCGTCTTATCTCACCCATTCTCAACTCCAATCGCAGCTGGGAGGCACAGCGTCAGACACCGTTGCGCACAACCGCCCAAAGCTGGCAGAAGACGAAAGAAGCCAGCCTGCTCTATCGTGGGGTGGCGCTGGACGAGGCGCTGCATTGGGCACAGACCCATCCCGACGACGTGGAACCCTACGAGCAAGCCTTCCTTGAAGCCAGCCGCCTGGCCCAACAAACGGCGCGGCGGCGGCGCAATGTGCAATTTGCTGCGGTCGCAGTCGGCATCCTCACCCTGCTGGTGATCACCTTCCTGGCGTGGAGCGCCGAACGCAGTCGTTTAGAGGCCCACTCCCGCGAAGCAGCCGCGGACGCCCTCTACTACTATCAGGCGAAAGATCAAATCAACAGCATCCTCGCGGCGCGCAGGGGTATTCTGATCGGCGAGGCCACCTACCGCGATGCCGACACGCCTTTCTGGCGGGCACTCCTGGGCAATGTGGATACCACACGCGCACAGAGCGCCTTGCGCCAGGCGTTGGTAGATTTCTATCCTTCCCAGGTGATTGCCAACTTGCCGGACAATCCTTACAGTGTGGCGTATAGCGTGGATGGGCAAACACTCTACGCGGCTTTGCCCTCAAGCGCGGTAGATGCCTACGCCCTTGAGGAAATCTCCCCACCTGATGGACTTAATCAAAAAGTCGCGCTGCGTCAGCAAGCACGCTACAAAACGACCGGCGCCAATTGGTCATTGGCGCTTAGCCCGGATGGACGCTGGCTTGCCGCGGGAGGCGACAACACCCAAACGCGCGATGGCGTTGTCGGGCTGCTGGACCTTGCGCGTGGCGTCTGGATGCCCTGGTTGAGCGTGCCCACAACCGACGAAATCCACGACGATGTCTATACCGTCGCGTTCAGCCCTGACGGTTACTATCTGGCCGCCGGTGGCGACTTTGATTCCAAATGGCGCGACTACGCCGGCGGCATGGAGGACGGCATCGTGCGCCTGTGGGAACTGGCATCTCAGGGTGACACGCTGCAAACCACTGCAATTTTGACCTTGACCGAGCCGACCGCGCGGGTCAACGGTGTGGCCTTCGCCCCTATGACGCCGCCAAGTGTTGCACGGGCGGTGAATGAGCCGTACATTTTAGCCGCGGCCTGCAACGATAACAACGTCTACATCTGGCAGATCACCGCCCCTGCTCCCGGTAGCCTGGACGCTATCCTGGCGATGACGCTAACCGCACACACCGGACCGGTCAACGCGGTAGCCTACAGTCCCGTCGAGCCGCTTATGGCGACGGCCTCGTCTGACAAAACCATCCGCATCTGGGACAGGCGCACCGGCGCGGCACTGCTCACGTTGACCGGGCACACGGCCGAGGTCAAAGCGATTGCCTTCAGCGCCGACGGACGCTATCTGATTTCCGGCTCCCGCGATTTGACGGTGCGCGTATGGGATGTGATGGCGCGCAACCCCAATGCGTTGATCGTGCTGACGTCGGGTCCCAAGAACCTGGTGCTCTCGGTCACCATCAGTCCTGATAACCGCTTTATCGTCGCCGGGACGGGGGATAAGGCACTGCGCGTGTGGAACCGCGACTTTGTCGTGCGTTGGGGACTCTCTACGCTCAGCGGACATCGCTCGCGTGTGCGCGGCATGGCCTACAGTCCCGATGGCCTGCATCTGGCCTCGGCCGATGACGAGGGTCAGGTACGCATTTGGGACGTACGCACCGGCGAAACCACGCGCCAACTGTCACCGGTCGGCGGGACGGTATGGAACCTCGCCTACAGCCCCAACGGCGAGTATCTGGTGACGTGTACGGCAGATAATAATGCCTATGTCTGGAATCAAACATCCGGCCGGCCGGTCGCCGTCCTCGCCGGACACACCGCCGATGTGGAAGATGCCGACTTCAGCGGTGACGGACGTTACCTGGTGACCGGCGGTGACGATCACAAAGGGATCCTCTGGAACACGGCAACCTGGAGCGTCGAGGCCGAATTAAAAATTCCGGGGATTCGCTATCCGGGGCAGATTTGGAATGTCGCATACAGCCCCAATGGGCGCTGGATTGCCACCGGCTATACCGGCGGCAAAATCACACTCTGGCGCGTTGACGCCCCCGCAGCCGGTATGCCGGTTCAGGTGACGCCGGTGGTCACATTCACCGAACACACGGCGCACATTATGGGGCTGGCGTTCAGCCCGGATAGCCGCTACCTGGCTTCGGCGGCCTGGGATGGCACAACCCGCATCTGGAGCACCGAAACGTTGACGACGGCCTTGAAAACGCCGTTACGTCACCCGAACGATGTTTTTGTCTACAGTGTCGCCTTCAGCCCGGCGGATGACAGCGGCAGGTACAGGTATCTGGCAACCGGCGCGCGGGATGGACACGTGCGGCTCTGGCAACTCGACGACTTCCCCAAAAAACCGCCACAATTGGTTGCCGATCTGGGCGGACATACCGATCTGGTGTGGAGCATCTCGTTCAGCCCCGATGGGCAGTATCTGGCAAGTAGTTCGTGGGATGGCACCGTTCGGCGTTATATGGTGCCTTTCGAAAATGTGTGGGCCTTATCGGCGGTCTATGTAGCCGGTGCACCGGAAACACAAACCAATGCTATGGAGGAACAACCATGACCGAAACCCCCTTGTATTTCAACGGCATCAAACCCGATGGCAGTTACGCACTGCCGCCGCAGACGGCCAGAGACCTGGCGGACCACATCTTGAAGGGTCGGGAGCGGGCACAGAGACTTTCCGAACAACTTGAGCGCGCCCTCAAGAGCACCGATAAAGTGCTCGGCCTGGTGAATTTCCTCGTTGAGCGCAGCCTGGCGTGGCTCGATGGCGCGGAGGTTTCCCGTGAGGCGTGGTTCACCGACTTGGCGCGCCATCTGCTGACAACGCTTCTGGGGAGTGATGCCGCCGGCGCAGGCAACGTGCGGGAACTGGCGCGCAAGTTGCAGGAGGACCCCGGACGGAAAATCGAGTTGATCGTCAAGGTGTTCCTCAAGCCGACATCCACGCCCCAGGAACTCAAGGCCTTGCTTTTGCCGCAGAAAACAGGGGAATCCGAGAATTACCAGGAGAACCTGTGGCAATTGGTGCAACATAACGGTCTGGCAATCAGCAGAGATTGGCTCAGCTCGGAAAAAGCTACCGAACTGGAAAGAACGCCCGCCGCGCGCGCCGTATGGCTGGCGCAGCTGTGTCAACAGCTTCGTGAACTGCCGATCGAATCTCTCCGCATGTTGAATAACAACAGCAACATCATTGCCGACTCACTCAAACCATTGGTCACGAAATTGCAAGCGTTGCCCGACACCGGCACCCCCTGGCTCACCCAATTACTCCACGACCTCGACACCACACCGCGCCTCTGGAAGTCTTTCACGTGGTTCGGTCTCATTGATCTGCTGGAACGCGATCTGACACCCATCGTCCAGGCCGAGGGGGCGCCGTCGGCATCCTGGGGGCCGCTGCTTGAAGCGTTGAACGTCTGGCTGAACCACGTGCTTGGCCCAACCAAGAGAGCCGGCCTGGTCCCCTGGAGCGATCCGCTGAAACTCGAAGATGCCGGCTGGGGCATCATCTTCCCGGCAACGATGTCCTCGGCACGCCTGATGGCTATCCAGCGGGCGCTCGAACCGTTACTGGCGTGGCGCAAGAAGCAGGCCGGCGACCTGTACCGGGTCTTCGACGGCAAAGATGGCTACGCGCCCGGCGAGGATGCCCGCACATTCCTGCGGCGTTTCCATGCCGATCCTTCCCATCCGGCCAACCCCAAAGAAACCGGTGTACCCTACTACCTGTTGCTTGTCGGCAGCCCGGAGGAGATTCCCTTTGAATTTCAATACGGTCTGGATGTGCAATACGCCGTCGGACGCATTGATTTCGATACGCCGGACGATTATGGCGCTTACGCGCGCAGCGTCGTAGCGGCGGAACAGGAAGCGTTTCGCCTGGCGCCGGAAGCGATCTTCTTCCCCGTGGCGAATCCGGGGGATGAGGCGACCGCGCTCAGCGCCGGGCATCTCATCAAGCCTGTGGCCGAGCGCGTGGAGAAGCGTCTCGCGGTGGCGCGTGCGGCGGACAAGGACAAATTGCCTGCCTGGAATATCCGCGTCATCCCGCCGGAACAGACAACGCGCGCCGCGCTTCTGGAGCTGTTGCAGCACGGCAAAGCCCCGGCGCTCCTTTTCACCGCCAGCCACGGCATGCAGTTCGACCCCGATGATCCGGCAAAACAGCGGGCATACCAGGGCGCGCTTGTCTGCGCCGATTGGCGTGGCCCCGGACAACCCGTATCGCCGGATTGCTACCTGTCGGGCGAGACATTGGCGGCGCAGGACGATGTGAATCTGCTGGGGTCCATCGCTTTCCTGTTCGCCTGTTACGGCGCGGGAACGCCTCGGCTGGATGATTATTACCGCCAGGCTTTTATGGATAAGGGGGAGGTCATCGCCGAGCAACCGTTCATCGCGGCGCTGCCCAAAGCGATGTTAAGCCTGGCGCGGGGTGGCGCGTTGGCAGTCGTGGGGCACATCGAGCGCGTGTGGAGCCTTTCGTACCTGGGGCCGGAGGAGCGACGTGGTCTGGAGAAAGCGCGCCGCGATGAGCACCTGGCCGTCTTCGAGAGTGCTGTGGATCGTCTGTTGCACGGTTACCCCGTCGGCGCGGCGATGGATTATTTCGGTTCGCGTTATGCGGCGCTCTCCACCGAGCTAACGGCGGCGTTCGATGCCTTCAACGGACCGGATGAGTACCAGTTGGCCGAGCTATGGACGGCCAACCATGACGCGCGCGGCTACATCATCCTCGGCGACCCGGCGGTGCGGCTCAAAGTAGCCCAGACCCCCGCCGAGGCCACACCGCGTCAGGATTTGTCAACGGACTAAACGGATTTTAACGGATTACTAACTTGTATATCATAAAACAGATCATAAGTTAGTCGCTTGCGTTCCCAACGGGCTAACGTTCCAACGTGTCAACACTTTTCCAGGGGAGGAATGATGACCGAAATCGAAGAGAAACTGCCGGCCGATTTGCTCAAAGAGATTTACGTCAACGGTATTGATGGGACGACGGGCAATTATAGCCTGCCGCCATTGCCCAGCGCGGCGTGGGCTGCCGTCATCAAAGGCACAGCCCCGCCGGAAAATCTGACCGACCTGAAGCACAAACAAGGTCCGGCCCGTGCTTATCCATTGCCCCCTGAAGTACAAGACAGCAAAGACCTGGCGAAGACCGGCTGGGCCGTTGTCTTCCCGGCTGAAATGGAGGAAAAACGCCGCGAGGCCATCAAAGAGGCGTTGAGTCCGCTGCTTAAACGCCGCCAGGAACAGGCCGGCGACCTCTACAAAGTCTTCGAGGGGGAATTCGGCTATCGCATGCAGGGTGAAAAAGGCCGCCCCGAAAGCACCCGCGAATTCTACAAGCGCCAAGTACCCGAAATCCGCCCCGGCATGGGCGTGGCGCACTTGCGCCAGATGCCGTTCTACGTGCTGCTCGTGGGAAGCCCGGAGGAGATCACTTTCGAGTTTCAGTATCAGCTTGACGTGATGCGCGGCGTGGGGCGGCTCGACTTCGGCAACGAGCTGGAGGCGTATGCCCGGTATGCGCAAAACGTGGTCGCGGCAGAAACCGGCGCGGTACAGTTACCACGTCAGGCGGCTTTCTTCAGTGTCAGGAATCCCGGCGACAATGCCACGCTGATCAGCGACCGTTATCTGGTGCGCCCGCTGTTCAATCAGCTCCAGCAGCCCGATCCTGATGCGCCGTTGAAATTCGATTGGCGCTTCACCCTGGCTGCGTCGGGCGTCAGAACAGAGCTGGAACGCTTGTTAAGCGGCGGGGAACGGACGCCGGCACTGCTGTTTACGGCCAGCCACGGCATGGTTTTCCCGCCAGACGAATGGCAGCGGCAGTTGCGTGAGCAAGGCGCGTTGCTGTGTGAACCGTGGGCCAGGGGGATGCCGCTGCGCCGCGAGGATTACTTTGCAGCGGAAGACCTGGGCAATGTGAACCTGTTGGGGCTGGTGGCTTTCTTCTTCGCCTGTTTTGGCGCCGGGACGCCCAAGTTCGATTATTTCGATCATCCCCTGTCGCGGACCCGCAACCAGATCGCGCCGTATGGCTTCACAAGCGCGCTGCCAAAACAGATGTTGCGCCGGGGGGCACTGGCGGTGCTGGGACACGTGGACCGTGCTTGGGGCCATTCGTTCATCTCGGCGGGGAGCAACATCGCCATTGAGGCATTTGTGACGGCGTTGCGCCATCTGCTCAACGGCGACCCGGTGGGCTTCGCTACCGATCCCGGCTTCAACCTGAAGTATGCGGACATGGCCGTCGTGTTGAGCGACAATCTGAAAGAGCTACAACGGGATCCGACCTATCTGGACGACCAGGAACTGGTGCAGTTATGGACGGCGAACAACGATGCACGGAGCTATGTCGTACTCGGCGATCCGGCGGTGTGCATCCCCTTTGCCCCAACCGAAGAGGCCGTCGTCACGCGCGCGGCCGAGCCTGCGGCGCTGCCCCCCGTCATCGTTGACCGCTTGACCACGCTGCAAGCCGATCTCGCACCAGAGCCGGGCATCGCTCATGCTGCTGAGACGGTGGCTACGCCGGGTGGCGATACCAGAGTGGATGAAGCGCACAAGGCACTGGTGAACCAGGATTTTGCCATCCAGTACAATGAGATCGTCGAATCGTTGAAACAGTTTGCCAGCCGCATTGCCGGCGCGATCGAACAAATCACGCAGGACATTTTGACGCTGGAGGTGCGCACGTATACCAGGGATGACCTGCGGGGCATTGCCGTGAACAACCCCGAAGATGCCGAATTGCGCGCCGTGACGTTTGTGGACTTCGACGGAGACATACGCAACTACGTTCCCACGACAACCGAAGGTGTGGACGAAGAGCTATGGCAGATTCACCGCGACATGGTGCGCGAGGCGCAGCTCAACCGCACGCAGTTCGTGAGCGCGCTGGCAAAGATGGCCGGCGACTTGCTGGATACATTCAAGGTTAAGTAGTCCGGGGTATTCGGGAGGGAAATGGCTGATTATCGGTTCACTTTTTCCGGCCTGGCCGTCGCTGAGACCCCCGATCCATTTGGGGTGTGGGAAGCGCCGGCCGCGGAGATCAAAGCGCCGCCTGTGCCGGGACTGACGTGGCGGGCGGAATTGCCGGAAGCCGCCGCGGGGCTGGAAGCAGTTCACGCGCGCCTGGCGACCCTGGAGCGCGGGGAGGTGCATCTGGCGCAGGCAGAGGCCGAGTTGCGCGCGGCATTGGAAACCATCACCCCCATCGCCGAAGAGCCTGTAGCCGGAGCAACCACGTATGCGTTTTCTATCCCGCCGGAAGAGCGTTTTCATCCGCAAAAGCAGGCGTTACGCAACACCTTGAGCGGTTTCGCCGCGCTGGAAGCGCCCCAGATGACCGGTGTAGTGGCTTTCGGGGCGGCGGATGTGTTTGCCGAAGACCAAGAGCGAGAGGGGTTCCAGGAAGCCTATCGCCGCTGGCTGGCCTTTGTGGAGCAGGTGCGGCAGTTGACCTCCTTCGCCTCGACGGTCGAGACCCTCATCGCCGGAGAGCGCATCGGCCTGACGCGCGTAAGCTGGGACGGCGATTTTGAGACATTTTGGGTTTCAGGCCTTGCAACGCTTTCGCGGGAAACCCATCGCCAGAACGTGAATCTGGTGCTGGCTTCGCGGGTGGCACTGCTGCGCTTGATTTCGGTTGTGGCTATCGGCGCCGGTGGGCTGATCGCCAAATCCATCGCCCTGCCGCCCGGTGGACAAGTCCTGCTCATCCCGGCCGCCGTGCGCTTCATTTCTGATGTGATGGCCGCCTTGCGCGAATGGGATGCAGCGCAAGGTTAGGGATTCGTAATTCGCCATTCGTAATTCGCGATTCGTAATTCGCCATTCGCCGATTTTTTTCATTCTTTCCAGGAGGTACTCAAATGCCAGACAGTAATGTTTCCACAGAAAAACAAAAGGATTTGAAGGCTTCGGTGCAAAAATTCGCCAGCGACCTGGCGGAAAAGGTGGAGAGTTTCGTCACCGACATCTCTGAGCTTGAGGTGCGCACTTACACCATCACCGAGGGGAAGTTCGCCGCCGTACTCGACGATCCCAAGAAGAAGAACGACAAAGTCCTGTCGGGCGAAGGGGTGCAATTGCGCGCCTACACGCGAATCGCCTTTGACAGCGATACCATCGTATGCCTGCCGGTCAACGAAAGCGGGCAAATTGATGGGGCCGTGTGGGATATGCATCAGGCGGCGGTGAATCAGGCATTGCAGAACCGCGCGGCGATGTTGCGCGCCATCGGTGATGCAGCGGCCTCGGCGCTCGACGCCCTCAAGAAGAGTCGGTAGCCGACCCATGCGCGGCAAAAACCTGCCACAAGCGGTGACGAAACTTGTGCAGCAGCTACAGGCGCGCGTACAGCCCTTGTTCGCCGATGTCACGTCCCTGGAGGTAAGCACCTACGGCGTGGATGCGCCGCAGTTAGCGAGTGTCGCCGCATCCAAGGATGTGACGACGCTCGCGGCTGCCGCCGATGCGCCGGTACAGCGCCGGGGATATACGCGCGTTACCTTTCACTGCGATTTGCACGGCTGCACAGAGGTCGGGCGCGAGGAGATCATAGAGGCGCCGGTGCGCCCCATCCATAATGTGACGGTGGAGCAAGCCCTCGTCGGACGCGAAACCCTGTTTGTCGCCATCCGCGAGACATTTTCCGGCCTTATCTGAGGTATCCTGCCACAACGGCTTTGCGATCACAGGCACACCCCGCGGCTAAATAGCCATACGGCGTCGCGGGATTGTCGGCATGCACCTCGAGGTGTACATGCTTCAAACCGTCGAGGCATTGCTGCGCCAGCCCTCGTATAACAAGTACATCATCATTCAAACTGAATGTTAAGCCGTGCCTTGAGTTTAGTGTTCAGCGTATGAACAAAATCATCTTTGCCAGGAAGGCCGGGATTATGCCGCATAGCTTGATACACCTCATCTACAGTTGTAGAAATGAATCGGGTTGGACGTAGGCATAGACGTTCTTGTTGAACAACAAACTCATAGAGGGCAAAACGGGATGCATGGTCGGCAGCATATCCCTCTGTTTTGAAACCATAACGCCGTACCAGATTAGCATAAATATATTCTTGAATGACCCAGTAGCAATGTGTATTCCATTTTTCGTAGACGATGCCTTTGTTGAACAATTGCGTCATTGAACGTTTGAGCGTATCGTAAGTGTTCATACCAAAATGGTAAGTTTGTGTAGTGATATCGTGCCCGCTTATAAAGTCTTCGAGCCCTCGCACAACCGCACCGGTGCCCGTGGTGGAATCAGTTTGAAACTCTATGGCGACAAAATCTTCAACCTCAGCTCGCAGCGGTTTATGACGCACCAAAACATAGTCAATACTGCCGATGTTGGGTAATTTTACTTCAGGAAAAGCGAGCACATTATCTGTGCTGCCGAAATAATGACGGGCAATGTCCCCCAATACTCGCGCACTGCCTGTAGTCGGGTCGAGTTCCTCAAATCGTTGCGGACAAACAGCACAAATCACACCACGATGCTCTACCGAGCAGACACCAAAAGGGTATCGGATAAGGCGGCTTTGCTTGATGCATTTTTTGTCTAAAAAGGGACACCATTGTTGTCCGCGTGCCTTTTGCGCTTCGGGAGTTTGATTGTACAAGGGATAACCAAAGATTTCTGTGGGACGGTTTCCAGTGCGATTATTTTCCATTCTCCTCTTTGAATGAGGTTATTCCATATAGCATGGATATCCTTTGCAGTCATATCACTTTCCAACAGCCACCCCAATGCAGCTCCGCACTGACGACAAAATGTTTCACTGTCATCCGTCATAATTGCTTCCAGAGGCATCCAGCGCGATGTGGAATCCTTCAAGGTCAAGACTAAAATAGTGTCGTGCTTGATGGCGTTCAAGTTGTTGATGTGAACCGAGATTGGATTTTCAGAAAAGACAACGTAGCGATTGCGCAAATAAAAGCCGGCCGTTTTAAGTGCAATTGTCAGTTCTGCCCAGGCTTCAGGATCCCAATGATGAAAAGTGAAAACCATCCGACCGGTCTTTGGCTTCAAAACACGTGCACATTCCTGAAAAATGGCAGCTAGCGTGTGCATAAAATTGGCATCATTGACGGCACCGGAAAATGCAACTGCACTGTGTTGTGTGTCATAAGTCCAATCCATGACACCGGGCAGCAATCGCGCTAACCACACACGGAAAAAAGCCGCCAGATCGCTATATTGCACACTGTCATAATATGGCGGATCGGTGACAATGAAATCAACGCTATGATCGGTTAGCGGCAACTCTCGTGCATCTCGGTGGAGCAACCAGAATGTCTGCTGGTGCTTTGTCAGTTCGGCTTGATCGAAAACTTCAATACCGCCGTCCCATTCACCATGAATTTTTACGGTATGTGATTTACCATCCTCTGTGATGCGGCGCTCAATCGGCGCTACCGCCCAGGTTCGCCCACGCGCGAGGCGATCGTTAAACAGACGGCGTAGATTGCCAGAGCATGGTTCGGGATTCACAGGGTTATTCTCCAATGCGGTATAAGGCAATCCATAAGCATGCAGTGTGAAAACGTGACGGATTGCGCCGGGGCGGCTTTTGAACCAACCTTTATATCCGCATAACATGGCATTGAATTCCAACGATGTAGAGACTAACAAAGCCAGATTGAGGCCGATAGGATCAACTTGTTTAGAGGTTAAGGATGTATTTATCGGTGTTGCCGGGTAATGGGTATTCAGATAGCGGATTGCAGCGCTCAGATATATCAATTGGCGTGATGAAAATACATCCAGATAAGAAGTAATGCCATGCCGTAACAAATCCCGCGACTTTGGGCCATTCTGTACAGCAAAAGCCTCCGTCGGTCCAAAATCTAAAGTCTCACGACGCACATTGGCCATTTCGAGGCGATTCAGGTCCCCCACCCCCGGCGCGCGGAAGAACTGTCCATGGTGAGGACACACGCCCACGACGGCAAAGGGAACATAACGTGCATAAAACGGCGTAGCACGTAACTCCTGATACATTTCACCGCAGATGGAGCATACACGCTCCGTTTTGGAAATGAGGCGTTGGGTGTGGGGCTGAATAAACGTTGGTGTATCTGAAATAGCCCACGTTTCTGCTGAAATGCATATTGTATGCTCTCCGTTTTCACGTAATATATATTGATCAATCTGGACAACTTCACCACACCGACAACGCTTACGCAAACCATAAAGTGTATACTGCATATCCACAGTATGGCCACATATCGGACATTCGGTTTGGAATAGAGCACCGATCTCAGCATACAGCGTTGTGAAAAAGTCTTCAAAAGCTGATTCTAAATCTACCCAGGCGATGGGATTGAGGGTAGCGCGAGCTTGTACAACCGGGATAGGGTCAATATCAACACCGATGACATGAGCACCCAGACGGATGGCTTCGTGCAACGTGGTACCACCACCCATCATCGGGTCCAGCACAATCTTCCCTTCCAGACCACCTGGCGCATAATAGTCCCGGCGCGCCGGATCAGGAACAAACTGCTTCAGAATGGTACGGAAAGTGGAGCCACACCGCCGCGCCCACCACTTATGCAAGTAAGTATTGGGACGAAAAAGATGTTTGTTATATGCCTCTGCTTGGGCCAATGTATTGGCGAAAGCCTCCGGAAAGGTTTCATCAATGCTCAGGTTGACCGCCGCTTGTGAAACACGGTAGAGTTCATCAAAAGCCAGTTGACGCATGCCTCCTCCAATGCCCCTGATCACCCGGCTTTCATGCCGCCTTCGGCATCAACGGCCGCTTGTTGGGGATGCCGGGACGGCGGGGATATGGCGGTGGCGTCGCGGCGACTTTGTCCAGGATGACGAGATAGCGCGTTTCGGCCAAACCCCGCAGCTCGACGGGCACGAGTCGTCGCACGCGCCCCCCCAATTGCTGGATGGCCCACTCACTGCGCTGCACTTCGGCAGGCGCGCCTTCACCTTTTTGCGCCAGCACGCGCCCCCCCACTTTGACCAGTGGCAGCAGGTACTCCGCCAGAATAGGCATATCGGCGACGGCGCGGGCGATCGCCCAGTCATAACGTTCACGATGCGCCGGCTGCTGCCCCAGTTCTTCCGCACGTCCATGCACGATAACGACATCTGTCAACCCCAGGCGTGCGGTGACCTGCTCCAGAAAGCTGACCTTTTTGGCCGTCGCTTCGAGCAACGTCAACTTCATAGCGGGACACAGCAATTTGAGCGGCAGCCCGGGGAAACCCGCGCCCGTTCCTACGTCAATGACCGCTTTGCCGCTGAAACGTTCGCCGCTTTCAAGTGCCTGGAAACAGGAAAGCGAATCCAAAAAATGCCGTATCTGGATGCCCTCGTCATCGGTGATGGCCGTCAGATTGAAATGCCGGTTGAATTCCACCAGCATTTGCTGGTAGATGCGCAGGGCTTCCAGGTGTTCCGGCGTTAGCCGAATCTGTAGTGCGCGCGCGCCTTCGATCAACTGTTCCACACAATCCTATCCTTGAAATTGGTAACGAGTAATGGGTTAAGGGACAAACTGCGTGTACCTCCTGCTCCAATTATACCCATTATACCCGACAACAAACGTTTCGGTAATCCATGCACAGGGCTTTATCATTCCTCGTTACAGTGACTTCAGCTAGCTATGAGCGGATCGCCAGATCCGCGTTTCTCAACCGCTGCAAGCGGATCGCCAGATCCGCGTTTCTCAGCCGCTGCAAGCGGATCGCCAGATCCGCGTTTCTCAGCCGCTGCAAGCGGATCGCCAGATCCGTGTTTCTCAACCGCTGCAAGCGGATCGCCAGATCCGCGTTTCTCAACTGCTGCGATGGGAGCATTTCAGCCTGGGAGAAAGCCGGATAAACTTCTGATTTAACCGCAGAGTTCGCCGAGAGCGCGGAGAAATCTTTGGCAACTCTGCGGACTCTGCACTCTCGGCGGTAAATAGTGCCCCCGTCCTGAAATGCCCCCCGCAACGGTACAGTTTGTCTGTTTCCCCGATCGGACTATACTGAAAATAGATGCCGGACTTTAACCCCGGCAATCACGTCAATACCCAGAATGATCTGCTGATTCGCCGATTTTACGATTCATTCTCTGCAAAGAATGTAATCGTAGGACTATCTGACTAACGACTACAAGACTATTTTCCAGGACTGTCTGACTAACGACTACAAGACTATTTTCCAGGACTATCTGACTAACGACTACAAGACTATTTTCCAGGACTATCTGACTGACGACTATCAAACTATTCTCAAAGGAGGAACTGATGACCCTTCCCGATATTCCCATAGATGAAACCGTTGAATTTCTCGTCGGCCTGCTGAACACCCCTAGCCCCACCGGCGACACCGAAAAAGCCATCGCCTATGTCGAGCAGGCCGTCCGCGACTTGCCGTTGACCGCCAGTCGCACCCTCAAAGGCGGTCTGGTCTTAACATGGCCCGGCGACGCAGCCTGTCCGCGCGCCGTGACCGCCCATGTGGATACCCTGGGCGCAATGGTCAGGCAGATCAAAAACAACGGGCGCCTGGAATTGACGGCCATCGGTGGGTTCGACTGGCATTCCGTGGAGGATGAAGGCTGCACCATCGCCACGGCGTCAGGGCAGCTCTACCGCGGCACCATTTTGCCGCTGATGGCCTCGGTGCATATTTTCGGCGCCGAAGCGCGCAATATGGAGCGACGTCAAGAGAACTATGAGGTGCGCATTGACGCCCTGACCGCCGATCAAAAGATGACCGAGGCTTTGGGGATTAACGTGGGGGATTTCGTCTACTTCGATCCACGGGTGGAAGTGACCAACGGCTTTATCCGCTCGCGGCACCTCGATGACAAAGCCGGTGTGGCGGCCATCTACGGGGCGCTGCTGGCGTTGCACCGTGAGGGCCTGGCGCCGCGTTATCGGCTGGACGTGCTGATCTCGAATTACGAGGAAGTCGGGCACGGCGGCGCCCACGGTATTCCGGCAGATGTCCAGGAACTGGTGACCGTGGACATGGCGGCCGTCGGTGAAGGGCAAAACTCAAACGAGTTCAGCGTGGGCATCTGCGCCAAAGATTCCGGCGGGCCGTATCACCTGGGTCTGCGGCGTCGTCTGGAGGAATTAGCGCGCGAGCACGGGATTCTTTACCGCGTGGATACCTACCCGAATTACGGCTCCGATGGCGAAGCGGCCTGGCGCGCCGGCGCCGACCTCAAAGTCGCGCTGATGGGGCCGGGGATAGACGCTTCCCATGCCTACGAACGCACGCACCGCGAATCCATCAAAGCGACCGCGCAATTGCTTGTTGCCTACCTTCTCACGGAGAAACTCTAAACAGGATTTACCGGGGGATATGCTGACTGTATTTCTTGGGGACGAATGATGCTCAACTGGCAAATTCCGTATCTGACCCCGGATCTACCGGGAACCGGCGGCAAGCTGCGCGTCGAGATTGATGATTTCATCGTCGAAGAAGTGCCGGCCTACGAACCATGCGGCACAGGCGAGCACACCTTCTTCGGCGTGGAAAAGCGCGACATCTCCACACTCGCACTCATCCACCAGCTTGCCCAGGCGTTGGGCGTTGCCGAACGTGACATCAGTTGCGCCGGGCTGAAGGACGCGCGCGCCGTAGCACGACAAACCTTCTCGGTGCAGTGGGTGCCGCCGGAGAAGTTGATGACGCTCACCCTGGACAAAGCGCGGATTCTCTGGGCAAAGCGCCACACCAACAAACTGCGCAGCGGACATCTGCGCGGCAATCGCTTCACGCTGCGCATCCGCGATGTGGCGCCGGACGCCGGGGCGCGCACGTCCGCCATCGCCGGGCAGTTGCTTGCACGTGGCGTCCCCAATGGCTATGGGCGACAGCGTTTTGGTAATCGCGGCAACAATCACGAGATGGGATTGTTGCTGTTGCGCAATGACCGCGCGGCACTCAGAACCCACGGCATCCACCACCTCTCCTACAAAATGCGGCAGTTCCTCATCAGTGCAGTGCAGTCGGCGCTTTTCAATGCCCTGCTTGCAGCCCGGATCGAGCAGGGCTTGCTGGATGACGTGCTCCCCGGCGATGTCGCCCGCAAGGAGGATACCGGCGGTATCTTTATCGTGGAAGATGCGGAGGCCGAACGCCCGCGCGTCAAAGCATGGGAAATCAGCGCCACCGGCCCGATTTACGGCTACAAGATGCTCGCCGCACAGGCCGAAGCCGGGGCATTGGAAGCGCGCATCCTGGAAGAGGCCAGCATTGCCCTGGCGGACTTTCGCCCGTTTCAAGCGAAGGGCAGCCGCCGTCCATTGCGTTACTATCCTGAGGGATTATCGTGGCAAATGGAAGGGGCAGATACACTCACACTTTCGTTTTTCGCACCTAAAGGCGCGTATGCCACATCGTTGCTGCGTGAATTGATGAAAACAGAGGTGACGTTAGAGGTAGAGGATGAAATTGACGAGGGGGCTTAGCTTCGTCCCCTTCGCCGTGTTGCGTTGATGGTTCCCGGCATTGTTGACGACGCTCACGCCGGTTCCTCTCGAATCATCGCCTCATCCACCGTCGTGCAAACCCTGGGCGGCGGCATACGGCGCCATTTCACACAACGAGACATCGGCCAGCCGCGCCGCGTGCCAGAGCGAGATCCCCCCGGTTTGAACAACGCCAGTGCCCTCAAAGAATTTTCTAAGCCTGTGCTAATGGCTTGTTAATAATTCTATGTAATAATAACCATGTGGGGGATGGTGATGGAATGGAATCTATTACAAAGGGATTCGGGACCGGTGAACATTCCCACTCGCGCCCCCTGATCCCTAATCACTTTTAAGGGGAAAATATGGACAAAAAAACAAAGCAAAAAGCAAGATTCTCCGCAGCCTACCTGGTTGTGGCGATTCTGTTAACCGTGCTTTTCCAGGAGTTGGTATTTCGTCCTCTGGTCATCCGTTGGACAGAAGTGCCGTATAGCCAGTTTCTCAAACAGTTGGAGGCCGGGGAGATCGCCGAAGTCACGTTGACGACGGATCGCATCATGTACACCTGCTGCGGTGATACCGGGCAGCCGCCCCGTGTCAACAACGTTGTGCGCGTCGAAGACCCCGACTTGATCCAACGCCTGGTGGCCGCCGGCGTGACATTCTCCGCTCAAGCACCCACCAACGCCCTGTTGCCCACGCTCCTGGGATGGATCATCCCGATGTTGCCCCTGGCCGTGATCTGGTACTACGGTATGCGGCGGATGGGGCAGACCGGCATGGATGTGCTCTCCATCGGCAAGAGCAAAGCGCAGGAAATCACCGGCGAGAAAACCGGCATTAAGTTCGAGGATGTCGGCGGGGTGGAGGAAGTCGCCGTTGAGCTAAAAGAAATCATTGACTTCCTCAAGGACCCTGAACGCTTTACGCGCCTGGGCGCGAAGCTCCCCAAGGGCGTGCTGCTGGTCGGGCCGCCGGGCACGGGCAAGACCCTGTTGGCGAAGGCCACCGCCGGCGAAGCGGGTGTACCTTTCTTTTCCATCAGCGGCTCCGATTTTGTGGAGATGTTTGTGGGTGTCGGTGCGGCGCGCGTGCGCGATTTGTTTGAGCAGGCCAAACGCCGCGCGCCCTGCATTGTCTTTATTGATGAAATTGACGCCATCGGGCAATCGCGCACCACGGTGGGAGCGATCGGCACCAATGACGAGCGAGAGCAGACGCTCAACCAGCTTTTGTCGGAGATGGACGGTTTCCAACCCAACCAGGGTGTCATCATCATGGCCGCGACGAACCGGCCGGAAATTCTCGACCGGGCGCTGCTCCGTCCGGGGCGCTTCGATCGTCAAATCCAGGTGGGCCTGCCGACCGAGGCCGGACGGCGGCAAATCCTCAGCATCCACACCAAAAATGTGCAACTGGCGCAGGATGTGGACCTGGACCGCGTGGCGCAGATCACCGCCGGTTTCTCGGGCGCCGACCTGGCGAACATCGTCAACGAGGCAGCGTTGCTGGCGGTGCGCGCCGGGCGCGACGCCGTGACGATGAACGATTTCGATCTCGCCATCGAGCGTGTGGTCGCCGGTTTGCAGCGCAAAGTCACACTCAAGCCCGAACTCAAGCGCCGCGTGGCCTATCACGAGGCGGGACACGCGCTGGTGGCACAAGTGCAGCCGGATACCGATCCCGTGCACAAAGTCAGCATCATTCCCACGGCCAAAGGGGCGTTGGGCTACACGCTGCAAATGCCCGAAGAGGACATCTACTTGATGAGCAAGCGTGAACTGGAAGAACGTCTGGCGGTGATGCTCGGTGGACGCGCGGCGGAACTGCTCGTCTTCAACGACACATCCACAGGCGCGGCGAACGACCTGGAGGTGGCTACCGCGTTGGCGCGGCGGATGGTGACGGAGTTTGGGATGACGGAAGCCCTGGGTCCGGTGCGCTATGCAATGGAAGCTGGCATGGGCTATCTGGGACGCACGGACATGCTGCGGCAAGACCTCAGCCCGGAAACGGCAACGTTGATTGACAAAGAGACGCGGCGCATCATCGAAGAAGCCCAACAGCGTGCTGTGGAACTGTTGCGACAGCATATAGACGCCCTGCACGAGATCGCACGCATCTTGCAAGAGAAGGAAATCATCAGCGGCGATGAGATCAAACGCCTGGCCCAAAAACCGGCGGCGGCTGCCTGAGAGTCAGGTAAAGTTTGTCATAGTGGTAAGGTAACGCCTGACCTGTTGCAAAGCCCGATTTTGGCGGTAGAATAGAAAAAATCGGGGTACGGCGTACCCCGAAACGTTGTATCGTGTCAACATTCAAACGTCAAGAAAGATTCGCGTACAAGATTAGCGGTTATTTCTTTACTAAGGAATAGACCATGGTTGAGGGTGAAAACCCCTTACTGGAAATCCAAAAGCGGCTGAATTATCATTTTACACAACTCGAACTGCTGGAACTTGCCCTGACGCATCCTTCGTATGCTCATGAGCATCCCGAAGTGGGGGGCGAGGAACATCACAACCAGCGTTTGGAATTCCTGGGCGATGCGGTCGTGAATTTCCTGGTCGCGGCCTGGCTCTATCGCACCTATCCCGATTTCCCCGAAGGCCCTTTAACACGTCTACGTGCGACACTGGTTTGTACGACGACGCTGGCCTCGCTGGCGCAACGCCTGGGACTCGGCGAGGCGTTGCGTCTGGGCCGTGGGGAGCAGGAAAGCGGCGGGCAGACGCGGGTGGCGAACCTCTGTGACGCTATGGAAGCCCTCGTCGGGGCACTTTATCTTGACGGTGGTTTAGAAGCTGCCTGGCAAAGCCTGGAACCGTGGTTTGTGCAGGAAATCCAGACGATCCTGCACGCCGGCGCCGACGTGGATGCCAAGTCGCGCTTTCAAGAATGGGCGCAGGCAAAACTGGGCATCACGCCTGCCTACCGGATCGTCGCCGAGAGCGGCCCCGATCACGCGAAACTGTTTACCGCTCAGGTATTGCTACGCGGACAGGTGGCCGGTGAAGGTCAGGGTTCCAGCAAACGTCTGGCCGAGCAATCCGCCGCTCAAGCCGCCCTCAATGCTCTGTCTTGAGTGCTGGAAACTGGATACTGGATGCTGGATGCTGGATACTGGATGCTGGATGCTGGATGCTGGATACTGGATGCTGGATACTGGATGCTGGATGCTGGATGCTGGATACTGGATGCTGGATACTGGATGCTGGATACTGGATGCTGGATACTGGATACTGGATGCTGGAAACTGGATGCTGGATGCTGGAAACTGGATGTTGGAAACCAGATACCGAGAACCGGAGACCGGATATCGGGGAATGTTACCCATTACTCATTTCTCATTCCCAATCCCTAATCCCCAATCCCTAATCCCTAATCCCTGAGGAAAACCCTATGATGCGTTTCGATCGTTTTACTGAGCGTGCTCAAGAAGCCGCACAACGGGCCGTCGAGCTGATGACGCGCTACGGTCACAGTCAGGTGGATGTCGAACACCTGCTCCTGGCGTTGATCCAACAACAGCAGGGGACCGTCCCGGCGCTGTTGCTGGAAATGGGGGCCAACCCCAATCAACTCGCCGATGCGCTGGACATGCTGCTGCGGCAGAATTCACGCCCCGGCATCTACGGTGCCGGCGGCGGGCAGCAGATTTTTATCACGCCGCGCGTCAAGCGCGTGCTTGACCTCAGCCAGGAAGAGGTCACCAACCTCAAGGATGAGTACATCTCCACCGAACACTTGTTTCTGGCGATCACGTTGGAACGCAACACGGCGGTTGCGCGGCTCCTGGCGGATAACAATATCACCCATGATCGGACGCTGGAAGTGGTGAAGAAAATGCGCGGCGGTCAGCGGCTCACCAACCCGCAGGCCGAGTCCCAGTTCCGCGTCTTGACGCGCTTCAGCCGTGACCTCACCCAGGCGGCGCGCGAACAGAAACTCGATCCCGTCATCGGGCGGGAGAGCGAAATCCAGCGCGTCATCCAAATCCTCGTGCGGCGCACCAAGAACAACCCCGTGCTCATCGGCGAACCGGGCGTGGGCAAGACGGCCATCGTCGAAGGGCTGGCGCAGAAAATCGCCAACGACGACGTTCCTGAAATCCTCAAAGGCAAGCGGCTGCTGCTGCTCGACCTGGGCGCATTGGTCGCCGGGACGCGCTTCCGCGGCGAGTTCGAGGAGCGGCTCAAAGCCATCCTCGAAGAAGTGCAGAAGGCCCAAGGCGAGATCGTCCTGTTTATTGATGAGCTGCACACCGTCGTCGGCGCAGGGAACGCCCAGGGGGCGCTGGACGCCTCCAACATGATCAAGCCGGCGCTGGCGCGTGGCGAATTGCAGTGCATCGGCGCGACGACGCTGGATGAATACCGGCAATACATCGAAAAAGACGGCGCATTGGAACGCCGCTTCGCGCCGGTTTTCGTGGATGAACCTTCGGTGGAAGACACAATCGCCATGCTGTACGGCTTGCGCGACCGTTACGAGGCGCATCACAAAGTACGCATCTCCGACGAGGCCGTGGTCGCTGCGGCGCGGCTGGCCCACCGTTACGTCACCGACCGGCATCTTCCCGACAAAGCCATTGACATCCTGGATGAGGCCGCCGCGCGCCTGCGCGTGGCCCTCTACACCCTGCCGCCGGACCTCAAACAAATGGAAGCGGAAATCAATCGCCTGCGCGTTGAAGAAGAGGCCGCCGGCAACATGCGTGACTACGAGCGCGCCGCCGAGCTAAAGGTCCAACGTCTGCGTGAGGAGCAAAAGTTCACCGAGCAGCGCGAAGAATGGCTCAGCCGCCATCAACTGGATGAGCTTGTCGAGGCGCAGGACATTGCGGCGGTCGTTTCGGCGTGGACCGGCATCCCCGTCTACCAGGTTCTGGAGAAGGAAGCCGACAAACTGTTACGTATGGAAGAAGCCCTCCAACAGCGCATCATCGGACAGGATGAAGCCATCAGCGCGATTGCCGACGCCATCCGCCGGGCACGCGCCGGACTGAAAGACCCGCGCCGGCCCATCGGCAGTTTCCTCTTCCTGGGGCCTTCGGGCGTGGGCAAAACGGAGACAGCCAAAGCCCTGGCGGCATTCCTCTTCGATGATGAAGATGCGCTGCTGCGGATTGATATGAGCGAATACCGCGAGAGCCATACCGTCTCGCGGCTCTTCGGTGCGCCGCCGGGCTACGTGGGCTATGACCAGGGCGGACAGTTGACCGAGTCGGTACGTCGGCGTCCTTACCAGGTGGTGCTTTTCGACGAAATCGAAAAGGCGCACCCGGACGTGTGGAACGCGCTGTTGCAGATCCTCGACGAAGGCCGACAAACCGATGGACAGGGGCGCGTGGTGGATTTCCGCAACACGGTCGTCATCATGACCTCGAATATCGGGACAAGCTACGGAAAGCGTGGCGGCGCATTAGGATTTGCGCGCAGCGACGATCAACAGGAAGAAGAAGCGCGCCGTCGCACGCTCGCGGCTCTCAAGGAAACCTTCCGCCCGGAGTTTATCAATCGCGTGGATGAGATCATCGTCTTTGCCAACCTCACGTTGGACGATGTGAGCCGCATTGTGGATTTGCAAATGCAGGAAGTCCAGAAGCAACTCGCCGATTACAACCTGCACGTGACCCTGACGCCGGCGGCCAAGCGTTGGTTGGCCGAACATGGTTTCGACCCCCAGTTTGGGGCGCGACCCCTGCGGCGGGTGATCCAACGGCATGTCGAAAGTCCGCTGAGCGTGCAAATCCTGCGGGGTAATTTCGGCGCCGGCGCGCACATTCTGGTAGATGTGGGCGCCGAGGGATTGGAATTTTGCGAAGAAGCCTCGGCCCTCTTCCCGGCAATGGCATCTTCACCGGAACCCCAAGAGGTCGAGGCCGATTCTTGATTTCCAGAAAATAAAATATAATAGGGATGTAAGGAGGTGATGCTCTGGGATAATACAAAGACATCGGTAGGCTCCACTGTTGTACATTATTATACTTAACTTACTTTGCAAAAAACAGGAGGATTACGAATGCGTAAAACCGTTGTGACTCTATTTTCTGTGCTTTTGGTTGCCAGCATGCTGCTGAGTGCCTGCGGCGGCGGCGGCGGTAAAACTTTCAAGATCGGCTTGGTCACCGATGTGGGACGGGTCAACGACCGCAGCTTCAACCAGTCGGCGTGGGAAGGCGCGCAACAGGCCGCTAAGGAACTCAACGCCGAGGCGAAGTACATCGAGACGACCGACGCCAAGGACTACGAAAACAACATCAAGCAGTTTGTAGACGAAGGCTACGATGTCATCATCACCGTCGGTTTTGCCCTGGGCGACGCCACCATCAAGATGGCCAAGGCGAATCCGAAGATCAAGTTCATCGGCGTGGACCAGTTCCAGGCCGAGACACTCCCGAACCTCGCCGGGTTGGTCTTCCACGAGGATCAATCGGGCTATCTGGCCGGTGTGTTGGCGGCGTATCTGACCAAGAGCGGCACCATCGCGGCCGTGCTGGGGACCGATCTCGTCCCGCCGGTGGTGGCCTTCAAGGAAGGTTATGAGGCCGGTGCAAAGTCAGTGCGCCCTGACATCAAGATCATCTCCACCTATCACCCCGGCGAAATCAGCCAGGCGTTCGTTGACCCCGAATGGGGTGCGGCAACCGCGAAGCAGGCGATTGACCAGGGTGCAGATGTGATCTTCGGCGCGGGTGGCATGACGGGCAACGGTGCTCTGGAAGAGGCGGCGACCCATTCCGGCGTTTACTGCATCGGCGTAGACACCGATCAGTGGGAGACGGTCCCCGGGGCACACCCCTGCCTGGTCTCCAGCGCGATGAAGCTCATCACCCCCGGTGTGGTGGAGCTGGTCAAGCTGGCGAAAGAGGGCAAGTTCCCGGGCGGCAATTACTACGGTGGCGCCGGCCTGGCCCCCTTCCATGACTTTGACAGCCAGATTCCGGCCAATGTCAAGGATGCCCTGAAGAAGATTGACGAGGGGCTGAAGAACGGTTCCATCAAGACCGGTTACGGTCAGTAAACACCCTTAGGTTCTGGGGGAAGGTGTACCAGCACCTTCCCCTTTTCTGCATTATATGGGGGAAAATCTGACCGCGTTAATTGCCGTTGCCGCCGCCTTTGATTTCGGCGGCAAGGTGCTCAATGTCCAACGTTATGGTTCGGGCAACGTCAATGACACTTTTCTGGTGACCCTTGACGGCGGTTCCTCCAACAAAGCCATTCTCCAGCGGGTCAACCGGCAAGTTTTCCGCCGTCCAGAATTGATTATCCTGAATATGCGCGCTTTAATGGATCATCTGCGCGCCACCGCAGCCCGGCAAACCATAACGGCAGGCCGCAGATGGGAAACACCCGACATTGTTCCCACGCGAGACGGCGCAGATTATTTTGTGGATGGTGCGGGGGGCTTCTGGCGTGCTACTACCTTTATCGCCGGAGCGCAGACATACAACACCGTGCAAAGTTGCCATCATGCCGAGGAAGTCGGGTACGCACTCGGTCAGTTTCACAGCCTGATCAGTGATCTGCCGGTAGAGAAACTGCACGACACGCTGGAAGGCTTTCACATCACCCCGCGCTACCTGGCTCACTATGACGAGGTGCTTGCCGGAAACGGTTACAAACCGTCACCTGAGGTCCATTACGCTCTGAATTTTGTCGCACAGCGCCGGCGATGGGCCGCAGTCCTGGAAGATGCCGTTGCGCGTGGAGAATTGACTCCCCACCCGATCCACGGTGATCCCAAAGTGGATAATGTGATGATTGACGATGACACCGGACAGGCCGTCAGCCTCATAGACCTGGATACGCTGAAGCCCGGGCTGGTGCATTACGATATCGGTGACTGTTTGCGTTCGTGTTGCAACCCCCTGGGGGAAGAAACCGACGCCTTTGATGAGGTCAAATTCGAGACCGATCTATGTGCGGCAATTCTTAAAGGTTATCTTTCCCAGGCACGACACTTCTTAAACGGCAAGGACTATGAGCATATCTACAATGCCGTGCGGTTGATTGCCTTTGAGCTGGGATTGCGCTTTTTTACTGATTATCTGGAAGGCAACGTCTACTTCAAAACCAAAGATACAGAACACAACCTGCGTCGTGCGCTCGTGCAATTCCGCCTGATGGAAAGCATCGAAGCCCAGGCCGACGCCATTCAAGCTATTATTCATGATCAGCAATAGTCATCAGTCGTCAACTGACCACTGACAACTCCATGGAGGTGTAACTTGGAACAGTCAAAGGGCATAAAACCGACTTCAATTCTCACACCGGCACTGCGAGCCATACGCATGCCGTTGCTGGCCATCGTTACCGCCTTGCTGGCCGGCGCCCTGGTGATGCTCTCATCGGGGGATAATCCCCTGGTAGCTTACTGGGGCTTGTTGCGCGGTGCGGTAGGCAGTTTCCCGGCGCTTTCACAGACGATCCGCAAGGCAACACCGTTCATTTTAACGGGGCTTTCGGTAGCTTTCGCGTTCAAAGCCGGCCTGTTCAACATCGGTGCTTCCGGACAGTTCCTGATGGGAACGATCTTTTCGGTCGCGGTGGGCGTGAACTTTGCGGGGTTGCCGGCATTCATTCACATGCCGCTGGCCGTTCTGGCAGGAATTCTAGGAGGGGCCTTGTGGGGCGCGATCGCCGGCTGGCTGAAGGTCTGGAAGGGGGCGCACGAAGTCATCACCACGATTATGCTCAACTACATCGCCTCGCTATTTGCCGGCTGGACGGTATACGCCGGCGGTACCGCCGGACAGAAACCCGGCCCGCTCTCCGATCCCGAAGCTGCCGCGCGCGCGATTTCCGAGACCCGCGATGTATTGGAAAGTGCGCGCATCCCGCAGTTGCTTCCCCAAATCTTCGATCGCGTGCACTGGGGTATCATTCTGGCGTTATTGATGGCGCTGTTGATCTGGTGGCTGTTGTGGAAAACGACCCTGGGCTTTGAGATCCGCACGGTCGGTCAAAATTTGCACGCGGCGCGCTATGCCGGCATCCGCGTGGGGCGCACGATGGTGCTCTCGATGGCAATTGCCGGTGGGCTTGCAGGTCTGGCCGGTGCCGTGGAGACCCTGGGACTCAACTACAAGTTTGCGCCTGAGTTCACCGGCGGCGTGGGTTTCGAGGGCATCACCATTGCCCTGCTGGGACAAACGCACCCCCTGGGGGTGGTGCTGGCCTCATTTTTGATGGGTGGCCTGTATGGCGGCGCGGCGAAGATGCAATTCGATTCCGGCGTGGATAAGCAGATCATCCTGGTCGTTCAGGCGTTGGTGCTGGCGTTTGTGGCCGCTCCGGAGATCATCCGTTTCATCTATCGGCTGCATAAACCCACGCGCGAAGAATTGCTGCAAGAGGCTACAACTGCGGCAAGCTGGAGTGAAGAATAGGAGGGGGTATGAGCGCCGTGAACAAAAAACAGAACGGACAGCAAACACTCACGTGGCTTACGCGCTTGACGGCGCGCTGGAGTTGGATCCTTATCGTGGTGCTCTTCACCATCGCGGTCCTGGTGGAACGCACCGCCCTGGGGCACACATGGCTGCGCCTTCTCTTTGGGAAAAGCGCCCTCAACTTCGCCTTACGTGCCGCCGTCCCCCTGACCCTGGGCGCGCTGAGCGGTGTGATCTGCGAGCGTTCCGGCATCATCAACATCGGCATCGAAGGGATGATGCTGGCGGGCGCGTTCGGTGCTTTCGTGGTAAAGGTGAAGACCGGCGTTCTCCCGTTGCCCATCAGCCTGTTCCTGGCGACGTTGACCGCGTTGCTGGTCGGCGGAGCGATGGCCTACATCCACGCCCTGCTGAGCATCCGCTATAAGGTGAACCAGATTATCAGCGGTACGGTCATCATCACCCTGGCAAGCGGCCTGACCACTTTCTTCTTCAACCCCGACTGGAACAGCAAGGGGAAGTTCGGCGACATTGCCATTCCGTTGCTCTCCAAAATCCCCGTCATCGGGGAAGTGCTCTTCTCCAAAGGATTGATCACCTATCTGGCGTTGATCCTGGTGGTTGCTCTGCAAGTGTTGCTTTTCCATAGCCAATGGGGTTTACGCACACGCGCCATCGGCGAACACCCCCGCGCCGCCGATACCGTCGGCATCAACGTCAACCGCATGCGCTACTACAATACCGTCGTCGGTGGGATGCTGGCCGGACTGGCCGGCGCGTTTCTGGTGCTTGAGGCCGTGGGGCAGTTTAAGGAGGGCATGACCGCCGGACGCGGGTTCATCTCCCTGGCGGCGATGATCTTCGGCAACTGGACACCCGTCGGCGCCTTCGGCGCGGCGCTGCTCTTTGGCTATTCTCAGGCATTACAAAACGAACTGTTGCTCGCGGGGGTCACCAGCGTTCCCCGCCATTTCATCAGCATGTTGCCCTATGTGGTGACCATCGTGGCCGTAACCGGCTTTGTTGGCCGCACGCGCCCGCCGGCCGCCGAAGGTCAGGTCTACGAATCGGAGTAAAGCTATGGACAACGAAGTCGTTCTTGAAGCGCGAAATATCACCAAACAATTTCCCGGCGTGTTGGCGAACGATCACGTCAGCTTTCAACTGCATCGCGGCGAAATTCTGGCCCTGCTCGGTGAAAACGGCGCCGGCAAAACTACACTGATGAACATCATCTACGGCCTCTACCATCAGGATGAAGGCGAGGTGCTCATCCAGGGGGAGCCGTTCCGGGCGGTCAGCCCACGCGATGCCATCAAGCGCGGCGTGGGCATGGTGCACCAGCACTTTCAGCTCGTCGAGCCGATGACGGTGACAGAGAACATCATCCTGGGGTCAGAAGTGATGCGTGACAAAGTTTTCCTCGACATCAACCGCGCCCGGCTCCAGGTGGATGATCTTTCCCGCCGTTACGGCCTGGAAGTGGACCCCGACGCCATCATCGAAGATTTGCCTGTTGGCGTGCAGCAGCGTGTGGAGATCATCAAAGCGCTGTATCGCAATGCCAATATCCTGATCCTGGACGAACCGACAGCGGTGCTCACGCCGCAGGAGATCGAGGACCTGTTCCGCGTGATGCGGCATCTGGCGGCGCAAGGTCACTCGATCATCTTCATCACCCACAAGCTGAAGGAAGTGTTGGAAGTGGCGCACCGCATCATCGTGATGCGTGGCGGTCGGGTGGTGGGTGAAGCCTTCCCCGAATCGTCCACGCAGGCATCGTTGGCCTCGATGATGGTGGGGCGCGAGGTCATCCTCAAGGTGCCCAAAGGGCCGGCCCACCCCGGCGATGTGGTGCTGGAGGTGCAAAACCTGCGGGTGCGCGATGAACGCGGCATGCTGGTTGTCAACGGTATGTCGTTCAAGGTGCGCGCTGGCGAAATTCTGGGCATTGCGGGTGTGCAGGGTAATGGCCAGACGGAGCTGGTCGAGGCGGTTACCGGCCTGCGGCCTGCGGAGGAGGGGCGCATGATGCTGGGCGGACAGGATGTCTCGAAGGCGCAGCCCCGACGTTTCACCGAGGGAGGGTCGGCGCACATCCCCGAGAACCGTCACCGTTACGGGATGATCGAGTCCTATCCTGTCAGCGAGAACCTGGTGCTCAACCGTTATTACGCGCCGCCGTTCGCGCGCGGTTGGGTGCGCGACTATGCGGCCATTGACGCGCATGCCAGGCGCCTGGTCGAGCTGTTCGACGTGCGCACGCCAAGCATCGCCATACCGGCCGGCAACCTTTCCGGCGGCAATCAGCAAAAAATGGTCGTGGCCCGCGAGCTAGGGCGTGAGATCGCTTTGCTCGTCGCCGCGCAACCCACACGCGGCGTGGATGTCGGCTCCATCGAGTTCATTCACAGCCAGATTGTGAAGCAGCGCGACGCAGGTGTGGGCGTGTTGTTGGTTTCCTCGGAACTGGACGAGATCATGGCATTGGCCGACCGTATCGTCGTGATGTACAAGGGCGAAGCTATCGGCGAGGTGGATGCGGCGACCGCGACCCGCGAGCAACTGGGACTGTTGATGGCAGGCGTGCGACCGGGGTAAAGCGCGGCGGGGTTCCTCGTTGCACCCCAATCACTCTATGGGGCTGTCAAATCAAAAAGTGGACGATGATGACAACACCGCCCGATACCTGGCCGGCCGATTTTGTCCGGCGCATGCGCAATTGGCTTGGCGATGAGGCGGATGCTTTCTTCGCCGCCCTGGCCAGGCGTGACATAGGGCTGCGCCTCAATCCCGTGCGCGGCCCGTTGGATGCCCTCAAAGCGCGCATTCCCTGGGAGACACAGCCGGTTCCCTGGTGTCCAGAAGGGGTATGGCTTCCACCACAGATCGAACCACAGATCGAACCACGGATTGAACCACGGATTGAACCACGGATCGAACCACGGATTGAACCACGGATTGAACCACGGATTGAAAGAGAAGAGGCGCGAGCCGGTGCCCATCTCTACCACACCCTCGGCGTTTACTACATACAAGACCCCAGCGCGATGGCTGCGGCAGTGTTGCTCGATCCCCGTCCCGGCGAATGGGTGCTCGATCTCGCCGCAGCGCCCGGCGGCAAAACCACCCACATTGCCGCACGCATGCGGGGTGAAGGTGTACTTGTCGCCAACGAACTGGTGCGCCGCCGCGCTTCGGTGCTGGCGATGAACATTGAACGCATGGGGGTCACCAACGCGCTGATCCTCAACGAAACCCCTGAACGTCTGGCGGAACGCTGGGCGGGATTGTTCGATGCGGTGCTGGTAGACGCGCCTTGCTCCGGTGAAGGCACCTTCTCACGCGATTCGCAAGCCATCCGCGACTGGAGCCTGGACACCGTGCTTGGAAATTCGCGCCGCCAGAAGACCATCCTCGATCAAACCGCGCCGTTGGTGCGGCGCGGCGGGCGGCTGCTCTATGGGACGTGTACCTTTGCGCCGGAAGAAAACGAGGCCGTCATCGCTTCTTTCCTGGTGGGACATCCCGATTTTGAGATTGTAACCCTCCCACAGGTGCCGGGCTTGCAGCCGGGGCGTCCCGAATGGGTGGGGGCGCCGGACGATCTGCGGCGCGCCGGACGCTTCTGGCCACATACCGGCCCCGGCCATGGCCATTTCTACGCCCTCTTGCGCCGCGCTGGCGAGCCGGGAAACGATCTTCCCGAACGCTGGACCGGCAACACCGTCCCCGGCCGAGTATGGAATCTCTACCTCAAAAGCGTCGGTGAGGCACTGGCCGGCGCGCCCCCCGAGCAAGGGCTGATGCTCACCAAAGCCGACGATCTCTACGTGACCCCAATGGACCCTAAGTTGTGGGAAGGCCTGCATGTGCTGCGCCCCGGCTGGTGGGTAGCCTCGTTGCGCCATAACAAAGTCTGGCCCGATCACGCCCTGGCACTGGCCTTGCGCCCTGAAGAGGCACGCGCCGTCGTAGACCTGACGCCGGACGATCCGCGGCTGACAACGTACCTGCGTGGTGGCTTTTGGCCCGATGAGGGTGCCGGCGAATACGTGCTCATCACCGTCGAGGGCTTCCCGCTGGGCTGGGCCAAGCGCGGCGAGGGACGTCTACGCAGCCGCTACCCGGTGCATTTGCGCGGTTAAGGGGCAGGGCTTTATCATTCTTGTTCTTGAGAAACGCGGATCTGGGAACGCGGATCTGGCGATCACCTTGAGGCCAGATGAAGTTACTGTAACAAGAGTGATAAGCCCCTGGGTGGGGGGGACTTGTCTTAAAACAAATATAGCGGCATAATGGGAATGTAGGGTAGCCATAGCTCGTAGGGAAGGGACGGAGTATGGAAAATTCAACGCGCTTTTACACCCCGAGCATCTATATTCCCGAAGATCGTCGCCGGGCCATTGCGCAAGGGGAAACACTCCCCGACCGCACCTGGGGCGCCGCGCTGTTTGCCGATATTTCTGGCTTTACCCCGCTGACAGAAGCTCTCACCCGCATCTACGGCCCCAAACGCGGCGCAGAAGAACTGACCCATCAGTTGAACCGCGTCTATGACGCTCTGGTTGCCGAAGTCGAACGTTACGGGGGCAGTGTGATCGGCTTTGCCGGCGATGCCATTACGTGCTGGTTTGCCGAAACGCCCGAATCGCTGAAGATAGCCTCTTTGCGTGCCGCCCGCTGCGCTTTTGCCATGCAGGCGGCGATGGAGGCCTTCACCAATGTATCCCTACCCGCCGGAGAAACCGTCTCATTGGCGGTGAAAACCACGATTGCCACTGGTGCGGCGCGACGCTTCCTCGTTGGCGACCCCAATATCCAACTCATTGATGCCCTGGCCGGCGAGACACTGGCGCGTATGGCAGCCGCCGAACATTACGCCGAGCGCGGCGAGGTGGTGACGGACGTCCACACTGCCATGCTTCTGGGGCGGAAGGTGCGCATCCAGGACTGGCGGCCTCCTTTGAGCGAAGACACGAACGAGGAATGTTTTGCGGTTGTCGAGGATGTCCTGTTGGCGTTGGGCGATATCGGGCCTTTCGACACATCACCGCCCCCCGTGCTTCCCCCTGAGGTCGTCAAGCCCTGGCTGCTGCCGGCCGTTTACGCGAGCCTGCAGGAGGGGGCGGGAGAACCCCTCGAAATGCGCCGTGGCGTGGTTGCGGTGTTCCTGGGCTTCCGGGGTATTGATTACGATCACGACGAGCAGGCCGGTGACAAACTCGACCGTTATATCCGTTGGGTGCAGAGGATGTTGCTGCGATACGATGGCGCCCTCTTGCAGCTCATCATCGGCGACAAGGGCAATTATCTCTACGGCACCTTCGGGGCGCCGATTGCCCACGAGGACGATTCCCAACGTGCGATCAGCGCTGCGTTGGAACTGCTCGATCCACCCGCCGATCTGGAATTCATCGGCCCGGTTCAGATCGGCATAGCGCAGGGTACCATGCGTACCGGCGCCTACGGCAGTGCCACCCGCTGTACTTACGGTGTTATCGGCGACTCGGTCAACCTCGCGGCACGCCTGATGCAGAATGCCGCACCGGGACAGGCGCTGGTCAGCAGCCATGTCCAGGAAGCGGCAGCCCAAGATTTCCGCTGGGAGACGCTGCCGCCGATCACCGTCAAGGGCAAATCGAAACCTGTCCCCGTAGCACGCCCACTCAGAAAAGCGCAGCGCGTCCACGTTGCCATCCGCAATGGGATGGTGGTCGGTCGTGAGGCGGAGTTGGCAGAATTGTGCGCAGCGCTCCGGCCGATTTTCGAGGGGCGTTTTGGGGGAATGGTGTACGTATACGGCGAGGCCGGCGTAGGGAAAACGCGCCTGATTTACGAATTGCGCGCGCGTTTGATGCAGGAACACAGCTTTTCGTGGTTCACCTGTCCTACCGATCCCATCTTGCGCCAGTCCCTCAATCCCTTCAAGTATTTTCTCCGCCAGTACTTCGGTCAGAATATCGAAAATACCGAGGAAACCAACAAGGTCAATTTCAAAGAAATGCTCCGCGCCCTGCTCACCAGCCTGCAAAGCTCCGACAAGCCGGGAGTCGCCGCGCTGGTGACGGAGTTACAACGCACCCAATCCATGCTAGGGGCGCTGGTGGACTTGCACTGGTCGGATTCCCTCTACGAGCAATTGGAGCCTGAGCTGCGTTTCAAGAACACCCTCAGCGCCTTCAAGACGTTGGTCCAGGCCGAAAGTCTGCGTCAGCCGGTGATTCTGCACGTCGAGGATGCCAACTGGCTGGATGATGACTCGTATGAACTGCTGGCCACCCTCACCCTCAATGCCGCCGACTACCCGTTTGTGGTGCTGCTCAGCGGGCGCTACCGCGACGACGGCAGCCCTTTCCACATCACGACACCTCCCAACGTTCCCGAACACACGCTCGACTTGAACGCGCTTTCACCGGAGGGCGTGCGCCTGATGGTGCAGCAGATGTTGAAAGCAGAAATCTCACCCGAATTCGCACAGTTCATGGCCCAAAAAACTGAGGGCAACCCCCTCTTTGTGGAGCAACTGACGCTGGACCTGCGCGAGCGCGAACTCATCCGGCAGCGCGATGGCGTCTGGACCATCGTCAGCCGCGAGATCGAGACTGTGCCCGCGACCATCAACGCGGTTCTCATTGCGCGCCTCGACCGGCTGGCGGCGCAGGTGAAAGCGGTCGTGCAAACGGCTGCCGTCTTGGGGCGTGAGTTCGAGGTGCAGATTCTGTCGCGGATGTTGCGGGACGATGCCGAACTGTCGTACAAATTGCATCGGGCGGAAGAAGAAATGATCTGGCAGGCCCTGTCCGAGATGCATTACATCTTCCGCCACACAATGATGCGCGATGCCGCGTATGATATGCAGCTTCAAGCACGTTTGCGCGATTTGCACGCGCTGGCCGCCCAAGCGATGGAACAGGTTTACGCGGCCGAGCTGGCACCGCATTACGCCGACCTGGCCTATCACTACGGCAAAGCCGAGGATAGTCAACAGGAGTTCCACTACGCCCGGCTGGCCGGTGAGTATGCCGCTTCACGTTACGCCAATCAAGAAGCCATCGAGCACTATCAGCAGGCACTGCAAAGCCTGGCGCGCCTTGACCCGGCTGCGACCGTGGTGCAGCGTCAAGAGGTATACACGGCGTTGGCGGAGCTTGAAATCACCGTTGGAAAGTACGATCCGGCGCGCGAACATCTTGAGGAAGCCCTTGCCCTCGCTGCACATAGAGGAGACGAAGATGGACAAGGGCATGTGTGCCGTTGGATGGCTCAGATGTATGAATTGCGTGGTGATTATGAAGAATCTCTGGAGTGGATCGAGAAGGGAGCCTCCATCCTGAGAGACCGACGGACGGCTGATGCCGCTGAACTGGCCTTGATCGCCGGGCTGATCTATAGCCGACGTGGCAGCTATGACGAAGCGACGCTGCAATTTCAGAAAGCTCTGCAAGTCGCGCAGTCCCTTGACGCGGCGACCATTCTGGCGCGCGCTTATAATGGCCTGGGAATGATTCATCTGAGAGACAACATCTCTGCTGCTATCGAGCATTTTCAACAAGCCTTTGCTCTGTACGAACGCGCCGGAGATATTCCGGGGCAAGCGAAGTCGCACAATCTCATCGCCAATGCCTATATTGAAATCGGGCAATGGCATGAGGCCGACTATCATTACCGTCAGGCGCGGGCTATCTTCGAGCAGATTGGTGACATCTACAACGGGGCGTTCAGTGATAACAATCTTGGCGAGATTGCATTGTATCAAGGGCGTCTGGATGAAGCCCTGATGTTCTATCACCAGGCGCTACAGGCGCTCGAACGGATCGGCGGGTCGGTGTATGTGCTGGGCGTTTTGCACATGAACCTGGGACACGTATTCATACGCCGTGGGGAAATTGATGCGGCTTTCGCAGAGCTGCGGACCGCCCAGCAGCACTTTGAACAGGCGCAGGTGCGTGACTTCTTGCCGGAATTGCATCGCCACTATGCCGAAGCCGCGCTTCAGGCAGGTGATCTGACCACTGCGATGGCCGAGGCACAGCAGGCTTTGACATTGGCACAAGAACTGGAAATGCGCGGCGAAGAAGGTGATGCTTTGTGTGTGCTCGGCCAGATTTGTACGGCTCGAAAAGACTATGAAGCTGCTGCCACTTATCTGCAAAAAAGCCTTGCCATCCGCACCGAGAGTGGCGACATCTACGAAGGTGCACGCACTCAACTGGCCCTCGCGCACCTCTACCATAGACAAGGGGATAAGGCACAGGCCTGGGCTTTTTTGGAACATTGTACACCGGTCTTTGAGCGATTGGGGGCTGCGCTGGACCTGACCGACGCGCGTGCGTTAGAGCGGGAGTTAGCATAACCTTTGTCGGGGTTAAATGTAGCACGGGACTTTGCCCCGTGCGTGCGGGTGGGCGGGACGCCCGCAAAAGCTGATCGCTGAAGGCTGAAGGCCGAGAGCTGATCGCTGAACTTTATTGGAGATACCCGCATAACTTGACTACCTTAAGGAGGGTGCAATGTATAACGGACGTTCAAATCGCAAGTTGGCCTTTGTGGTTTTGAGTCTGGCGATCGGTGCGGGGGCGCTGTGGCTCTTGCTGGCAATAGTCCACACTATGCCAACGGTGTACGTGCTTGCTGCCCCTGCGATGCCGACCGCCCCCTCACGTGTAGCTGTGATCCCCGCACCCAATTCCCATGACGCGCCCCCTCATGCACCTGTCACCATCATCTTTGATGAAGCAATAGACGAAGAGAGTGTGAATGACGATACCTTTGCGGTATTCGGTAGCCAAAGCCCGCGTGTTTCTGGCGACTATGTATTCACCGACCTTTCACGCAACATCACCCTGTTTCCTTCACGTCTCTATTTTCCCGGCGAGCTGATCCAGGCGACCGTTACCACCGGCACGCAAAACATCACCGGCGAGCATAGCCTTTCTTCAACCGTGTGGCAATTCCGCACAGGAGTGAGTGGCGGCTCTGGAATGTTTGAATCGCTGGCAACATTTTATTTGCCCATGGCAGGACGGGATGTGGTGCCGGGCGATTTCGATAACGACCGTGATTTGGATGTCCTGCTGATCGGCGAGACCGGTGCGAATAGCGTATGGTTGAACGCGGGGGAGATTAGATTTGTGTCGGGTCCTGAACTCACCCCGACCATCGGCTGGAGCGCGGCCGCCGCCGTGGGCGATTTTGATGGCGATGGAAACCTGGATGTTCTGATTGCCAAACAAGATGCTGACGAGGTCTGGCACAATCAAGGCAACGGCGTATTGACCCTTACGCAATGGCTGGGCAATACGCCGAGTTATGATATTGCCGTCGGCGATGTGGATGGCGATGGCGATCTGGACGCGCTGGTGACAAAAGGATCCGGAACAGAAATCTGGGTCAATTTGGGAGGCCGGCAGGGTGGGACGCCTGGGATGTTCGGAGATGTCCTGCCCCCTCTCAATTCTCCTAACCATCAGGCCGTGGCTCTAGGCGACCTGGATGGCGACGGTGACCTGGATGCTTTTGTGGGATTGAGCGCCGGCACCGGCGATGAAGTCTGGCTTAACGACGGCCTGGGGAATTTCAGCCAGACCGCGCAATCCCTGGATGTGGCTAATAGCCAGGATGTAGCTCTGGGCGACCTGGACGGCGACGGCGATGCGGATGCTTTTGTGGTGAACGATGTCAATGCCGGCAACACCGTCTGGATCAATCAAGGTGGCGCACAAGGGGGTACGCCGGGCTGGTTTACCAATAATGGCCAGATATTGGGGGTTGCCAATAGCTATGCCGTGGCGCTCGGTGATGTGGATGCCGATGGCGACCTCGACGCGGTGGTCGCCAATAGCGGCGTGAGTGAGCGCGCTAACGTTGTCTATATCAACAATGGCCAGGGGCAGTTTGCTGCCCAACCGCTTCCCGACGATGCCCAAAGTTTTGGCATCGCGCTCGGCGACATTGATAACGATGGCGACCTGGATATCATCTCCGCCGACGACAACGCGCCGCCGGGCGTATGGCTGAACGAACCGCCGCGCTGCTTTGCCCAGCTCGAAACTGTGCCCGGCATAACCTATGCCAGCCTCAACGCCGAGGCTCTACAACAGGCTGTGGATGCTGCACCGGCCGGGGACACGGTCAAAGTGGCCGGTATATGTACGGGAGTCTCTATGCGCGCGGGTGTGTCGCAGACCGTCTATGTGGACAAGTCGTTGACCCTGCGCGGTGGCTATACGCCCGAGAATTGGGAGAGGTTCAATCCTGAAATCTATGCCGGACTGGATGCCCAAGGCGCCGGCCGGGTTGTTCTGATAACGGGCCCGGTCTCGGTGACGCTGGAGAATCTGGATATTGCCTCTGGTGATGCGACCGGCCTGGGCGGCGGCTTGTCCTATGACGGCGCAGGCGGCGGTGTCTACGTCGTCAGCGCCACCGTCATCTTGCGCAACAATCGTATCCATGACAACATTGCCGGACGTCAAGATCGGAGCGGAGGTGGGGGCGTCTATCTCTATCAAAGCCAGGCAACCCTGGAACGCAACCTCATCTTCAAAAATATCGCCGGAATGAGCAACGTTCCCGGCTTGAGTGGCGAAGGCGGCGGTATAGCTCTCAGTCAAAGCAATGCCACGTTGATCCGCAATCAGCTCCAGGATAACATGGCCGGCACTGTCGGTTTTGCTATCGGCGGCGGCATTTACTTTGAAGAGGGACTTTTGACCGGTGACGGCAACATCCTGCTCGGCAATACGGCTAGCGGCAGTGCCGCCCAAGACGGCCAGGGCGGTGGAATTTTCGCCGGCTCCAACGGACAACTTGCGTTGGTCAACACCGTCTTTCAAAATAACAGCAGCGGCGCAACGGTGAGTTCCTTCGGCGCGGCGCTGGCACTTGGGGCCGCCACGGCGAATATGGCGCATACCACCTTTGTCAACAATACCGGCGGAGATGGCAGCGGCGTTTATGTGTATGGTGGTTCCACCCTCAACCTGACCAACACGCTGATGAGTGCCCACAGCATTGGCTTCGTCGTTTCTTCCGAGGATGTGGCGACGTTAGTGGGGATTCTCTGGCACACGGTTACCACGCCGACCATCGGAAATGGAACGGTTAACATCACCCACAGCCTCACCGGCGACCCGGCTTTTGCTTTTGACGGCCATCACCTTGAAGCTGAAAGCGACGCCATAGATGCCGGTGTGCTGGCGGATGTGTTTGATGACATGGATGAAGAACTGCGTCCAAGTGGCTCCGCGCCTGATCTGGGCGCGGATGAGTATTATCCACGTTGCTTCGCGCAACTGGCCAGCAGTCCGGGTACCACCTTCGAGAGCTTCAGTGCGCTGGCCGCGCAGGCCGCCGTGGATGCCGCAGCGTCCGGTGACCTGGTCAAGCTGGCTGGTTGGTGCGACGGCGTCAGCTATGCCGCCGGAGGGTACCAGAGCGTCTATATCACCAAACCGTTGACACTGCGCGGTGGTTATGACCATACCGATTGGAGCGCCCCACCTGTTGGCCTGACGCCGTTGAGCGGCATGGACTGGGGGCGGGTGATGCGTGTGGAAACCGGCGGCGTCGCGTTGGAGAACCTGGAGATCCGCAGGGGCAGAACAACGAATGATGGTAGCGGCCTGTATGCAACCGGCGATATCACCTTAACCCATGTGAAGCTACATAAAAATACCGCCTACAGAATAGAGGGCCTTTCTGGCGACGACAGCGGCCAACCCCACGGCGTCTATGCACCGACAAGCGGCGGCGGTGGGGGGGCCTGGATTCGAGGACGGGCCGTTTTGCAAGACGTCGTCTTCCAGGATAACCAGGCGACCGACTATGGGGGCGGGTTGTATGTAGATGGCCCGGTACAGTTGACCGGCGCGCGCTTCATCAACAACATGGCCGCGAACGGTGGCGGGATGTACCTTTTCGGGAACGGCCACGCCGCACGGCTGGTCAACGTAATTTTCAGCCGCAACTACGCAGAGAACGATGGTGCGGCGTTATATCTGTTTGAAGTGGGTCCGACCAGCCGCGCCGACCTGCTCCACGTGACGATTGCCGACCCCACACGGCGGGCGAATTCGGCGATCTACGTGCCCACCGGCACGGTCTACATCACCAACACCATTCTCGCCGATCATAACATTGACATTCTGGCCCTGAGTGGATCACAAGTGTATGAGGATGCTAACCTGTTTGACGATACCCCTCAGTTTACCGGCATTGTCTTCAGCGGGGGGCATAGCCACGTCGGCACGCCGGCATTTGTGGATCCGGGAATGGACGATTATCACCTGCGCTCGGAATCTGCGGCGGTGAATGCGGCAGTGGATATGGGCATCCTCGTGGATATTGAGGGATTGCCACGTCCAAAGGGATCGGCTCCCGACATCGGCGCGCATGAGTTGCAGTTGGTAGACGGCGTCAACGTCTACGAAGATGACAACATCCCCAACGGCAATTGCACGCTGCGTGAGGCCATCATCGCCGCCAACACCGACAGGCCGGTGGATTTGTGTCCGGCAGGCAGCGGCGCGGATACCATCACCCTGGCTGAGGGCGTCTATCAGTTGAGTATTCCGGGCCAGGATGAAGACGGCAGCTGGACCGGTGACCTGGATGTGCATGACGTGCTTACCATTACCGGCGCAGGGCCGGAGGTGACGCGCATTGACGCACACAGGATAGATCGCGTCTTTGACATGTGCTTGAGCGGGCGCGTCGTCATTTCAGGCGTCACACTTATGGGTGGCGATGTTTCGGGCGCCGGTGGCGGTATTCGAGCTTGCCCCGGCGTGGATGTCGAATTGAACCGTGTTCATATCTATGACAACTATAGCGAAGAAATCGGCGGTGGACTATACGTTTTTGATAACCTCACATTGTACAATAGCACGGTTGATCACAACATCGCCGAAATCAGCGGGGGCGGCATTGCCATCTTCAGCGGCAGTCTGACGCTGCACGAGAGCACCATCTTCAGCAACACAACCTTCAACGACGGGGGTGGTATCTTTGCCGAATATGGCCACGTGTGGATGATCAACAGCGCGCTTTACAATAACGTTGCCACGTGGGGAGGCGGCGGGGTGCTGATCAACCAACCCACAGCGACCTTCACGCAAACCGGCGGCGCGATCTTTGGCAATCGCGCGCGGAACGGTGGTGGCGTGTTTGTCGGCGACGGAGAGGCATGGCTATACGGCGGTACAGTGCGCGACAACGTGGCCGAGGATTTTGGCGGCGGCCTCTTCGTCAACGGCCGGGCGACGCTCGATAGCGAAATGGTTCTCAGCAATACGGCAATGTTTGGCGGCGGCGTCCATGTGGATTTCGAAGGCGTGCTCACGCAGACCGGCGAAACCGTAGTTGCCTATAACACCGCCTGGGAAGCCGGCGGCGGCCTCAAAGTTTATGGACGTGGCCGGCTGCAAGATGGGCAAACGATCTATAACCATGCAGCCTATGGCGGAGGGGTATATATAGATAATAGCGGCACATTGACTCTGGAAGGGATAAGCGCCATCCTCAGCAACACAGCAATCTACAACGGCGGCGGCGTCTACCTTCTCGGCGACACGACGACATTCACACAAGCCGGTAATAGCCGGATCGCCCACAACCATACGATTAGTGAAGAGTCAGTTGGCGGCGGCGTCTTTGTAGATCATGGGCAGGCCTGGCTAACCGGCGGCGTCATCTACAGCAACACCAGCAGTTACGGGGGCGGCCTCTACATTTACGCGGGACAGGTGCTGTTGACGGACGGCATCATCGCCGAAAATGCGGCCTCGGAAGGTGGTGGCGTGCATATTAACTCAAGCGTCTTCACCCAAACCGGCGGCGCCATCGTGAATAACCATGCGGACTGGAATGGCGGCGGCGTCTATGTGACCGACGGCAGCTTCACGCTGGTCAACGGTCAGGTTGCCGGTAACACAGCCGGGGAATATGGCGGTGGTGTGTATGCCGATGTCGGTCTGGCGACGATGTATGCCGGTGAGATCTCCAACAATTCCGCCATTTGGGGCGGCGGGGTCGCAGCCAGGGACCAGAATGCTTTCTGGCGGCAATTGGGGGGACGGGTAAACAACAACGTCGCCAGCACGCAAGGTGGTGGGGTCTTCCTCTACGATGCCTCCGGTGAAATGAGCGGCGGCATTGTGGCAGGTAACCAGGCCTATTTTGGCGGTGGGATGTATATCGGCAGCTCTGGGGTGTCTAATGTGTATACGCAGACCGGCGGCATATTCATAGACAATCACGCCGCTTATGGCGGCGGCGGCTTCTATATCGCCGATGTACGCGCCCACATCCACAAGGTCGCTATCGTGAATAACAACGCCGATGACACCGGAGGCGGCATCGCCAATGTTGGCAGCAATTTGGACCTGGTCAATGTCACCCTGAGTGGCAATTCGGCGAATGACGGTGGTGCGCTTTACAATTATGGGGGTACGGTGAAGACTACCAATGTCACCATCGCCAACAACCAGGCGAGCAGAGGCGGCGGCATTGAGAGTAACGCCAATTTCTCGCTTCGCAATGTCATCATCGCCCACAACAGCGGTGGTAACTGTAATGGGACGTACACTTCAGAAGGGTACAACCTGAGCAGCGATAACTCCTGCGCCTTGAACGCCACCGGTGACATCCCCAATGCCGACCCGCGCCTGGGGCCACTCCAGGACAACGGTGGCAATACGCTGACGCACGCCCTGTTATCGGGCAGTCCGGCAATCAACAGGGGGACCTGCACCAACGTTCCCACCCAAGATCAACGCGGCTACCCGCGTCCTGATGGAGGAAGTGGCCGTTGTGACATCGGGGCATTCGAGGAGCAAACTTTCACCAACCTGCCGCCGGTGGCAAACGCCGGCCCGGATCGGGTGGTCGCGGTGAACCGGACGGTGACGCTCGATGGCAGCGCCAGCTACGATCCCGACGGCTACACACCGTTAACTTATCAATGGCAGCAAACCGGCGGACCGACGGTAGATTTCATCGCTACAGTTTCGCGCACGATGTTTACGGCGCCTTCCACCCCTGCCGTCCTCACCTTCACCCTCACCGTGAGCGACGCCTACGCCCTGGCCTCGGAACCCGACGAGGTGCTCGTCAGCGTAGGCGGCGAACCGATCGCCGGCTTGCGGGCGTCCAACAGCAGCCCCACCCCGCTGGGGCAAACGACATTCTTCTCGGCCAGCGTCACGGCAGGCACAAGCGTGATCTATGAATGGGACTTCGGTGACGGTAACGGCGCCAGTGGACAGTACGTCAGCCACACCTACGGGCAATCGGGCCAATATACCGCCACCGTAACGGCACGGAACGCCAACAACAGCCTTTCGGTCGGCACACCCGTCACCATCAGCAACGCATCCCGTGCCAGCGCCCAGCCCATCAACAACAATACAGTGTTGACCAGTGCGCTGGTCAGCATCAACGATACCGACTGGTACAAGTTTCCGGTGCCTGACCCCGATTCAACGATCACTGTGACGCTGAGTAATTTGCAGGCCGACTTTGATCTGCTGCTCTTTGCGCCGGAGATTGATGAGGAAACCGGGCAGTTGCGCGACATCGGACGCCTGAGCAATATCGGGCGATTGAGCAACATCGGGCGGCTCAGCAATATCGGGCGCTTGAGCAATATCGGGCAGTTGAGCAATATCGGTGAACTGCTTGATCTGGGCCGGTTGAGCAACATCGGCCGGCTGAGCAACATCGGCCGACTGAGCAACATCGGGCGCCTCAGCAATATCGGGCGGCTCAGCAACATCGGAACATTGGTGGATATTTCAGCTTACCCTCTGACCGCCACCGAGCAGATTGTCTACAATGTGCATGAACTTGCCGGTTATTACTACATCGCTGTTTATGGCCAGTCCGGTCAGGCTATAGGACAGCCCTATATGCTCTCCGTCAATGTTACACCGCCGCAGTACATTCATTATCCACTCACAGACACTATCGCCATCAGCGCAACCACCCCGGCGACCAACACTGCGGTCAACACGCTCATTCTGTACAATGTCGTGCGTATGACGCAATTCTACAGCACCCAACAGACCTTGTTGACCGACCGGTTGCTCCCAGAACTCACAGCGTTGGCGGCGCATCCGCAGGTCAACGGTGTCCTTGTGGATCTCAATAGCTATCCTGAGATCGTCGCCGCATATGAGAAATGGGATAAGCATCCCGATAGCCCGCAGCATGCGAACTTTGTGGCTATGCACATCAAATCACTGCTGTACGTTTTGACACCCGCTTATCCCAACCTCAAGTATCTGGTGCTGGTAGGGGACGATCGCATTATCCCGCAACGCCGCATCCGCGACGACGCACTGGTTTCCAACGAGCGCACGTATGAAGACGCCTACTTTGCCCCCAACATTGACACGTCCCTGGCCCGCCGCTACTTCCTCAGCGACGACTACTACGCCGGGCTCCTACCACTACCCTGGCGTGGACGCGAGTTGTATCTCCCGCAGGTGGGCATCGGTCGCCTGGTCGAAGCGCCCGAAGATATCCTTGCGGCCATAGATGCCTTTATGGCGCAGCCTGTGCTCGAGCCGGAAGACGCTTTCATCACCGGCTATGACTTCTTGATTGACGAAGCGCAAGCCATCAGCGTCACCCTCGCATCTCAGGGTATCGCACAGATGACGACGCTCATCCACGACGAATGGACGACAAACGATGTGCGCACCCACTATATCAGCGTGACGGCAGCCAGCGACTTGAACTCCCTCAACGCGCACTTCACCCACTACGGACTGATTCCTCCCACCTATCCTCTTTCTCCATCGCTTGAGGACATCTACGTGCTGGCGTCTGAATTGACGACAACGACCGATTACAGCGGCACGCTGAATTTCTCGGTGGGCTGCCACTCCGGGTTGAATGTGCCCGATGCAGATGCGCCTTCCGTAGAAGAAGCAACAGACTGGCCACAGGCATTGTTGCGTCGTGGTGCCATGTTCATCGGTAATACCGGGTACGGTTATGGCGATTCGGATCTGATCGCTTACTCAGAACGGTTGATGACCGGCTTTGTAGAACGCCTGGGCATCTGGGAAGACGGACAGACCCCCACAGTCGGCTACGCACTGAGCGCGCCAAACAGGGGTACTACAACAGCTTTAGCGCGGGCGCGTTCAGCAACTACGACGAAAAAGTCTTGGGGGAAATGACACTCTACGGATTGCCGATGTTGCAAATCCACATGCCACACACGACGACGCTCAACACATCAGCCGCCCGGCAAGCGGCTCTGTTGCCGGCCGGCGGCGTTGTCACCACAGCGCATCATCTATCTCTCGACTACATCAAACATGTCACCCCACAGGGGGCCTACTATACCGTTGAGGGCGAAGGGGATGCGCATATCGCCGGAGGACGGCCTATCGCGCCACGCATCAGCACGGATGTTCAAATCCCCGGCGCCATTGCCCACGGGGCTTTGCTTGTCGGCGGAACGTTTAGCGATACGGTCAACTTCGACCCCGTGGTATCGCGCATCGTGACCGAGGAAACCTACATCGAGACCGAGCCGGATTTCCCCAGCCCGGCCTGGGAGCCGGCCCAGATCGGCGCCATTAACCGTTTCCTCTCCATTGAAGGTAAAGCCTACGCCAGTCTTGTGATTGTGCCCGGGCAGTTCCGTGCCACAACGAATGATCATCCGACGGTCGGTATCCAACGGCTCTACACAGACTTGCAATTCGAGGTGTACCACGCTCCCTTCACCGCCACGGATTTCATCGCGCCGAACATTTGGAACGTGCGCGCCATCAGCAGCACGGAGGCCTTGCATTTTGAAGTGTGGGTGGACGACAATGCCAATGATCCAGAAGATACAGGCGAAGTCGCGCGCGTCGTGGTATTGTATCGCTATCTGGATCAGCCCACCTGGTCGAAGGCAGAGTTGACTTATCTGGGCAAGAATAGTGCTGGCATAGGCATCGCCGAAGGCAACGTAGCCCCGATTACGGCGGCCATCGAGTACTTCGTGCAAGCCGTGGATGACAGTGGGAACGTGATGTTGGCACTAGACCACGGGATGCCCTTCACCGAAGTGACAAGTGTCGCACGTCCCAAGCCTACCATCTACCTGCCGTTGGTGCTGCGCGGTCAACCTTAGTTTAGTTGTCAGTAAACCAAAAAATCCCCTCGGCTTTAGTAACCGAGGGGATTTTTTTACTTCGCCGGTGCACCCGGGCAGATGGAGTCGTTTCAATGCTGACAGTCGCACGACGCGCCGAAATCCTCCGGCCCCAGGCTTTTGGGAAAGGTCAGGGCGTCACGCAGCGCAAAATACGCCGGTTTTGGACGGTACAGCTTGTCAAAGATAAGCGCGTGATCGAAGCCGGGATTGGAACCAGGGATCCATGAATAACGATCGGTGAATCCCCACATCACAAAAGCGGTGCAGTTGGCTTCGACCAGGCATACCTCCAGGTACTCGCGGTACATCTTCGCCTGTGCGGCGAATAAATCGTCGGAGGCATTGACCGGCAGTCGAATATCCAGTTCGGTGATGTGCACTTGCAATCCCAGTTCACCCAGACGCTGGATGTTGCGTTGCACATCCGCCGGTTTAGGCGCGGCTCCCACGGTAAGGTGCATTTGCAGGCCCACGCCGTGGATGGGGACGCCGCGCTCCAGCAATCCCTTAACCAGGGCATACACCTGATCCGACTTGGCGCCCAACCCTTCGGCCCCATAATCGTTATAGAACAACAGTGCCTCCGGGTCGGCCTCATGCGCCCAGATGAAGGCTTTATCAATGAAATCCGGCCCCAGCCCGGTGGACCACACCGTCTGCCGCAACGCCCTACCGGCAGTAGGGCTGTCGTTGATGGCTTCGTTGAGCACATCCCAATAGGCCACGCGCCCTTTGTAGCGGCCCACTATGGTAGCAATGTGATCATGGATGACCTGCTCCCACTGTTCCGGCGTAAAGGTCGCATTTTCGATCCAGGCGGGCATGGACTGATGCCAGAGCAGTGTGTGCCCGCGCACCTTCATGCCATGCGCTTCGGCAAACTCAACGACGGCATCCGCACCCTCAAAGGTGTAACGTTCCGCTTCGGGATGGATGGCATAGAATTTGAAAGCGTTTTCGGTGACGAGGATATTGAACTCCCGCCCCAGGACTTCGCCGTAGACCGGATCGCAGCGCAGATGCTGCGGTTCGACCGCGCCACCAATGTAGATGCCGCGCGCATCGGCCAGGTCACGCAACGGCGGATTGGTGGGCGTATAGGCACTCTCCGACCCGGTGAGGATCGCTACGCCGGTACTATCGGGTGGGGCGATAACGCTGAGTTTGTGAATGTGCAGCGTATTGTTGGGACGCACACTCGCCCCGAAGTAAGCCCAACCATCGGGCAAAATGCCGGGATCATCCAACTGCCCGACCTCTTTGCCGTTGGCGCGCACCAGCAACTTACTGCCGACACGCCGCAACTCCAATGTCACCTTGCCCGACAGCCTCTCTGCCGGGAAAGTTTGCTTCACGCGCGGCATAAAACCGCTTCCGTCATAAAAATAGACGACGACGCTGCCCTCTTCGAGGCCCACATCGAGCTTATTCGTCTCGTTCCACCAATTCCCCACGCCGGGCTTGCCGACCAGTGAAAACGCCGCCAGACTATCGGTATCGGCGGAGATCGTCGCCAGCACACCGAAATCGCCTTCGGCCTGCACGCGTGGTCCGTAGCTGTTGAGATAGGCACGGAATTCATTCCCCGCGCCAATGTCGAGCACGCCGTTTGCCACGCCGATCCAGCCGGTGCAGGCCCATGAAGGATCGGCAATGAGATCATCGCCGCCGGCGACGGGCTTCCAGGCGTTGGTGGGAGCACAGGCCGTGAGGATGAATACGATTCCCAAAATCACATAGCCAATATATTTTTTCATAATGCCGTCTTTCTTGGGGGGATACTTTCTACCACAGAGACCACAGAGAATTTTTTAGGATTCTCTGTGGTCTCTGTAGTCTTTGGGGCCTCTGTATTAACCCTTGATGGCGCCGGCAAGAGTGGAGACAAAATACCTCTGGCTATAGGCGTAGAGGGCCAACGGCACCATCGCGGCCACAATCGCCGCCGTGCGGACAACCGGCAAGGCAAAGACATCGGCGACCTGCTGTTGGTTCAAATTGGCGATAGCGGGCATCAGCAGGCGTTTTTTCACATCACTGATGAGGACCTGTGGCCACAACAGGGAATTCCAGCTCCCCCGCAGGGAAAGGGTAGCGATGACACCGATGCCGGCTTGAGCGTTCGGGAGCACAATCTTGAAGAACAAATCGAATTCATTGGCGCCGTCCATCCGCGCAGCTTCGAGCATCTCGGTAGGAATGTTGAGCATAAACTGGCGCATCAAGAAGATGCCGAAGGCGCCACCACCCACCCCAGGTAAGATCAACCCCCAATAGGTATTCACCAGCTTAAGATCGCGCATCACGATGAACTGTGGGACCAACATCGTGGCGGTGGGCAACAGCATAACAGCAATGATGAAAGAGAACAAGAGATCGCGGCCCGGGAAACGCAGTTTGGCCAGAGCATAGCCCGAAAGCGTACACGCCAGCGTGCTAAGTGCCGTCGTTGCCACAGCGATCCATACCGAATTCAGGATGTAATCTTGAAAGTGGTACTTTTCGCTGACCATCAACTGATAGAATTGCGTGCTGAATTGGGCCGGGATTGGGGTCAACGGATTCATCACCGCATCAATCTTGTTAAACGTCGAACCCACGATGCACAGGAAAGGCCAGATGAAGATCAAGGCCAGAATGGCAGCCAGGGTCGTGGTCAGAATGGCCCGCAAGCGGAAGAGGCCGATCTTGGCACGAACATCAGGCCCCCGTCCAGAGGTGGTATAACGGGTCACAGCTGAGGTAGTCATTACGCTTCCTCCTTCCCGAGCCTGAATTCATATAACCTTAACTGCAAAACGGTGATAATGACCGCTATGAAAAAGACCAGCCAGCCAATGGCGGTTGCATAGCCCATCCGGAATTGCCCGAAGGCCATCTGTTGGATATGGGTCATGAAGAACCAGCCTTTCCCGCGTGCCCCGCCACCTGTACCCAAGAAGACATAGGGCACTTCAAAGTTCATCAACGACCCCGCCGCGGCCGTAATCGAAATATAGGCAAAGACCGGTTTGAGCAATGGCAAAATGATATAGCGGGCGCGTTGCCAGGCGGATGCCCCATCCACAATGGCGGCTTCGATAATCTCGTCGCCGATCCCGCTCATCCCCGCAATGAGGAACACCGCATGATTGCCCATCCACTGCCAGAAGGCAATCACCAACAAGGTGGGAATGATGTATTGGGCATAGCCTCCCCAGTCAATGCGCGGCCCCCCCAGAGATACGAGGAGAGCATTCGCAAAACCGTGCGTCTTGCTGAAAAACCATCCGCCGACGACCCCCATCGTCACACCGGGAAGAACGGAGGGGATAAAAAACAAGGTGCGCCACAGCCCCTTACCTTTAAGCGCCGGCGAGGTCAGAAGCAAGGCTAAAAGGAACGCACACGGCAATTGCGTGGCCAGACTGCCCAGGGTATAGTAGATAAAGTTTTTGAACGCGACCCCCATGCGTGGGTCATTGGTCAACGCTTCGCGATAGTTAGCCAGCCCGACCCAATCCCACTTGCCGCTGTAGCCCAGGGACTCTTGAAACCCCATCACGACGGCGCGTAACATTGGGTAGAGCGTAAAAATCGCAAAGGTAATGAAGAAAGGGGCAACAAACAGATAGGGTGTCCATTTTGTTTGATCGGAGAAGAATCTTTGAATTGAAGAACGTTTCTTTGTCGGTCCTGGAACAGCGATACTTGTCATCAATGCCTCCTTTGAGAATCTGTTCAAACGTCGGAACGTTGTCTTTCACTCAGCCGCCGAAAGATCACAGATTAATGTGGAACTCCTTTGAAAATCCGTTTGAAAATCCGTGGTCTCAGCCTTTGATAGCTCCTGCCAGGGTAGATACAAAGTGGCGCTGGCTGTAGGCATATAGGAACAACGGAACCACAGCCGCCACCAGAGAAGCCGTTCGGACAACGTGGATGGCCCAGACCTCGACCATCAGGTTGTTATGCAGTGCGATGGCGGGCATCAAGAGCTGCCGGGCAGGGTCCGTGATAATGAGCTGCGGCCACAACAGGGCATTCCAGTTACCTCGCAGGGAAAGGGTGGCGATGACGCCAATGCCGGCTTTGGCGTTCGGGAGTACGATCCTGAAGAACAAATCGAATTCATTGGCGCCGTCCATCCGCGCGGCTTCGAGCATCTCGGTGGGAATGTTGAGCATAAACTGGCGCATCAGGAAGATGCCGAAGGCCCCACCCCCCACCCCAGGTAAGATCAACCCCCAATAGGAGTTCAACAGCTTAAGCTCACGCATCACGATGAACTGCGGGACCAACATTGTTGCAGTGGGTAGCAGCATAATGCCGATGATGATGGAGAACAAAAGTCCACGGCCCGGAAAGCGCAGTTTAGCCAAAGCGTAACCCGAAAGCGTACACGCCAGAGTACTGAGCACCGTCGTGCTGACGCTCACGACGACCGAATTCATAATGTAATCCTGAAAATGATACTTTGCCCCGAACATGAGCTGGTAGAACTGCAGGCTAAATTGAGCGGGGATTGGGTTCAACGGGTTTAGCACCACATCAAGTTTATTGAAAGTCGCTCCCAAAATACACAAAAAAGGCCACACAAACCCTAATGCCAGCATGGCCGCAAGACCTGTCGTGATTATGGCCCGCAAACGAAAAAGGCCAATTTTTAAGCGAGTTTGTGAACGCTGAATAGATAAAGCCGCAGTTGCCATATCAGTTTCAACTATCCTTTGGAGAAATATGGCTCAGATACAACGCATCGAATGGCCTATAGCTATTGGTGCATCGCACCGATAATCATACTATAACATAGAATAACCGGGGAAGCAACTCTCAATCCTCCACGGGGTACATTTCAGAACAGGAACGACTTTTACCACCGAGCACAGAATCCACAGAGTTATCTAAGGATTGCTCCTCCTTTGAGAAATCCCCCGCTCTCTCCACACGCGGAGAAAGCGGGGGAGCAAGGGAGGAAGAAAGGAACGATCCGAACATTTGCCCCTAAGTTAACATGCTCCTTTCTACTCCGGGATACTCAGACAACACAAAAGGGGCAAGTATGTACCTCGGTTTAGTTTAGAATTTGTTCTTCTCAATATCCGCCATAGCCTGCTCGTAGGCCGCGTCAATGCACTCGTCAAGCGAGATCTCGCCGGCCCAGGCCGCGCTGAATTGCGACCCCCAGGCGGATGTGACCAGGCTGGTCGTCCACTGCTCGGAGTAGCTAGGCAGGCGGTTGGCTGCGTCAATGAAGATCTCGCCGGCAATCTGACCGCCGAGGTACTCGACAGGCTTATGGAAGACGTCGGCTTTCCAGGCGCTCTTGACGGGCGGCAGGATGCCGGTGTCCACAAAGCGCTGCGCCAGTTGCCCCTGCGTGTTGTCGAAGTACAGGTACAGCAGCACGTTGATGGCCAGGTCGGCGATTTTGCAGAGTTTGGGTACGGAGGCGCTGGTGCCACCCCAGGAGGTCGTGCGCGGAGAATCGGCGGTCATGCCCGGCAAACTCGTCATGCGCATGGGCGAATCGGCCAGCCAGGCCTTATCTTCTGCCGTGCCCTGGAAGTGAATACCATACAGCCAGTCAGGGCAGAACTGGGTCAGCACCTGCCCTTCCTTGACCATTGCCACCTGATTGCCCCAGTCAATGTCCATGTGATAGTCGTGGAAGAGCATCCAGTTGGCGGCAGCCTCTTTCATACCCGGGTGCTTCAGCATCGGTTCGCCGTTGGCATCCGTCCACCAAATGCCCTTGTCCATCATCCGTGCCGGCAGGTTGGTGCAGCTCAAGCAGTCCATAATGACAGCGCGTGGGCGGCCATCCGGCATCTTCATATCGGTCTTCTTGGCGACTTCTTTAGCGGCATCGAGGAATTTGTCATAGGTGTCTATGGTGGCCATGTCAATGCCGAATTCCTTCCAGGCGCGGTCATGGTACAGCATCACCACAGGATGGACATCGTGAGGTGCGCCGTACAGCTTGCCCCCCTTGCCGTAGCGGTCAAAGCGGCTCATCAGCACATCGTTGGCGTAGGGGCTGGCCATGAGGGCAGGTTTCAGGTCAATGAAGGGGATGATGTTGTCGTCGCCTTTCAAGAACTTAACAACATCGTCCGCGTTCTGCTCGATGATATCCGGGAAGCCGCTGCCGGCCATCAGGGTAGCCGGGAACTTCTCGGTCATCGCATCACGGGACATAATCTCATAGGAGAATTTGATGTTGAACTTTTCGTTAAGCTCATTAGTACGCCGATCATACTCCGGCTTGTGGTTCTCAGCCTGGAACCAATACAGGAAGGGCGTAGGCTCTTTCTTGGCAGGGGCGGCGCTGGGTGCTGTCTCCTTAGCCTCTGGGGTCGGGGCTGCGGTGGGTTTGCTGCATGCAGCCAGTACCACACTTGCGCCTGCCAGACCGGCAAGCTGCAAAAACTCACGACGGCTCAAAAGTTTCTTATCCATTTGTTCTCCTCCATAGGTGAATAGAAAATAGAATCATCATTGGATTGCAACTACCAGGTGGGATATAACGATTGATGTTGAGCCTTATCAAATGCCCGGCTCAATTGCATATCTTATATCTTACCTCCTTTCATTCAATAGATGACTTTTTTGCTCAAGAAGGCTCAAAATGTGCCGGCCTTCTCACCGGTTCATAGATGGGATAATCGGGAAAAGCGACTCTTAAGGTTACGTCACCTTATGATTCAATTGTGATGGGTCACAACTTAACTATAGCACAATTCCCTCAAAGAGTCAAGACCCAATCCGTCAAATTGAGGGGGTTTTTTCATATTCACTTCCTTAAAGTACCCCTTATCCTCGTCTTCAATGCCCTGATGCACGGGAAAAATGCTCGAACATTTGAAAAAATCCCCCGTAACCTCTTGCATATCACCGATAGTTAGAGTATAATACTAGAGTGTTGTTGTGATGGGTCACAATTATAACCTCAAAGGTATCATTATGTCCGATCCACAAACAAAGCGAGCTACACTCCATGATGTCGCTGCGTTGGCCGGCGTCTCATATCAAACGGTGTCGCGTGTCATCAACAATCAACCCTATGTTGCCGAAAAAACACGCGCTAAAGTTTTACAGGCGATTCGGCAGCTTGATTATCGCCCCAATCAGGCTGCCCAGGCTCTCGCTACCGGCCGTTCATATATACTGCAACTTCTCATGTTCGATATCCGCTACAGCGACCCATTCCCGGCAATGCTTTACTGGGCAAGAAAGATGGGGTATACGCTGGCAATCTCGGAAATCAGCCCTGCTGCCAGCAAGAAAGAGGTCGGTGATTTTTTAGAAGATTTAGCCACACGAATGGTTGACGGGTTGATTATCTACACGCCGTTCCCGCCCTTCTCCTATCAGGAGATGCAACAGCTTTGCCGTGGTGTGCCCTTTGTTTTGGTCGGGGCCGAGCCGGGGGTCAAGGCGCCTTCGGTCGTTTTTGATCAACGCCACGGGTGCAGGCTCGCCGTTCAACATCTGCTCGACCTGGGGCATCGTCAGATCGCCGAAATCACCGGCCCTCTCGCGCACATTGACGCACGCTTGCGCCATGAGACACTGGTTGCGATCTTGCAGGCGCAGGGGTTAACCCCTGGGCCAAGTGTCGAAGGGGATTTTGAAGTCCCTAGTGGCTATAGGGGAGCGAAAAAGTTGCTGGAAAACGGAAAACCGTTTACGGCACTTTTTGTAGCCAACGATCGGATGGCGCTGGGGGCTTTGTGCGCTTTACATGAACAAGGTCTCAAGGTGCCCGAAGATGTATCTGTCATCGGATTCGATGATATGGGCGAAGCGGCTTATTTTACGCCGCCCTTGACAACCGTCCGACAAGACTTAAATGCTCTGGCCCAGCAATGCATCGAGTACCTCGTGTCTATGATCAAAAATCCGGATACACCCGTGCAACAACGGAATTTGTACCCGGAGTTGATTGTGCGGAAAAGTACCGCTCCCGTCGCTCGAAGTAGAACCCGCTAAACTACCTGACCACACCGCTGCACATACGCCACGTTGATTGCCACCTGATCCTCATATTACGACAACGGCATCGTTGGCCTTCATCGCTCAGTCACGGTATGCCGTCAAACGTTTACGAGAAGATGAGCAGCTCGTGATCCACAATGGTGGGGAGTTCAACGTTAGCCCATCCATCGGCGCAGTGGACGGGGAGGATTTGTGCCCCCACCTGCAAGGCCACGTTCTGCGGCGTGAAGTCGTCGGTCAGCCGCAGGGCAATATGCACCGGGCCGACCGGCAGTGTCTCTTCAACATAGCCGGGCCAGGCGCGGCTGGCGCTCAGGTTGACGATGTGCAAGACGATGCGCTCCGGCTGGCAATAGAGATGGCAATCGAGGTAGCCGGGGCCGGTGACGGTGAGGGGTAAGGTGTCATGCGCAGCCCAGCGGACGGCGTTCGCCAGCAGGTTGCCATGATCCGGCAGGTACTGACGGCCATAACAGCGGTCGAGGTCGGCAGCCAGATACACGATCCGCCCACCTGCCGGGTGTTCACGGATGAGGATCGCCGGAATGTTCGTGTGGGTCTCGCGCATCCAGCTAAACTCCGGCGGGTAGATGGGGAACGGCGGAATGTAGGTGGCCAGGACGTTCACGCTGACTTCCGGCGCGACTCCTTCCAGCGTGCCCCCAAAGGCGACGATGTCAGTCTCATCAAGCCCGTTCAAGATCGGATGCCGGGTTTCATCGGCCGGGGGCGCACCCACCTGGTTCAGTTCCGGCAGCAGACGCAAGTAGGTATGTGCCGTGTAGATGTCCCAGCTCGAGGTGTGCTCGCCTTCCACGCCGAAGCGTTTATCGGTGCGGTAGACGCCGAGGAGATCGTCCAGCGCCGGCGTGGGGCGTGGATCCCCCCAGACGTCGAAACACCCGCTGCGCCCGGTGACGACAAGGCTGCCGCCGTTGGCGACAAACGCATGGATCGCCGCAGCCTGGGCATCGGTCAGCACGCCGAGATCGGGCAGGATTAACACCGCGAAGCGGTTGGCGTCGCGCGCGACATGATCGGCGTGGACGGGCAAATAGGGGATGCGCGCCCGCGTTAATGCCACTACGAAACCGCGCCAGGGAAGCTGTACCCTTTCGCGGACTTCGTTGCGCCCGTAGAAGTCCAGGTTTTCCTGCGACCAGAGCAGGCCCACGTTAGCGACCGGCTCGCGGTCGTAGAGATAAGCTTCGTTGTCGGCATGCCAGCGCATCAACGGCTCAACCGTTCGGAATTGCCGCCGATCATCCTGGCGCGCGCCGATGTGATGCCACCACGGCGATACCCCGCCGGCAAAGCCCTCGATCATCCAGAAGCGCGTCTCCAGAGGCGGGTTGGCAGCTTTGCGGAAGGTGTGCTCGCCCCGCACGTAGGTTGCCATACTTTCGGGAATCAGCTTATCCCACCCCAGCACGCCGTGCAACAGCTTGCCACTCAAACCGTTTTGCTCAAATCCCGTCCACTCATCCCGCGATTGTTGATCGCTCATCAGCACCGGGGAGCGTGCGGCAATTTCCTTAAGGTCGCAGAAGGCAGTGTGTGGGCGGATAGGGTTTCCGTTGACCATCCCCAGCCATAGGCAATCGGGTCCGCCGCGCGCCTGGGTAACACGATTGTTCAGGTCCCAGTTTTCCAGGCGGCAACGATAACTCCATTTGATCCACTGCCGGTAGGCCGGATCGTACCAGTTGGCGACGGTGGGCAGCGTATAACCGGTCTCATCGCGGAACTTGCGCTGACAAGTCTCGCACTGGCAGATCACATGGCGTCCTACGCCGGTCCAACTGTTATCGGCGAAGCCATCGGGGGAATAGAAGTCAATGATTTCTTCCAGGACGTTGGGCAGGTAAACTTTGTAATAATCGCTATTGACACAGGTGAGATAGTGATCGTCCACCCGGCACGGTTCGCCGTTGGTATCCACGACAAACCAATCGGGATGCATGCGGTAGAAGCGTTCGTCGGCGCGGTTGGAGTCCATGCGCGCCAGCACGGTCAGACCTTCGGCGCGGGCCAGGGCCACGATCTCGCCGAATAGATCACGATCACCCAGAGAGGCCGCGCGATAGTGCAGCGCGAAGCGGCTCGGGTAGAAGGCCACAATGCCGCCGGCGTTGACGATGACGCCCTGCACCGCCGTGCGTCGCCAATAATCGCGCCACCACGCGGCGTCATAATCAAGCGGATCCAACTCGTTCAGGTTTGTCTGTCCCCAACGACGGGTGTATTGATACCAGGGTGTTCGCATATCCATTTTTTACCTCCCCTGTATTGTACTGTGGAAAGTATGTTTTGCAACAGGATGACCGCACCGACTTGTAGTTCCTCAAAAGATCACTATACTTCATGGGTAATTCAAATCCGCAACTTCTAACCCGCAACTCGTAATTCGTAATTCGTAATTCACAACTCATTCGGAGACACGCTATGCAAAAACAAAGTTTTAACGAACAATGGCGTTTCCACTTTGGCGATCCCCATGAATGGTGGGGCTATGTGCCGGATGTGAAAGGGTGGCAGTTGGTGAACTTGCCCCATGATTGGAGCATTGAACAGGAACGCGATCCTGCCAATCCCAGCGGCGCATCGGGCGGTTTCTTTGTCATGGGCCGTGGCTGGTATCACAAGGCTTTCGACGCCCCGGAGACATGGCGCGGCAAGAAGATCTTCATCGAGTTTGAAGGCGTCTACATGAATGCCGAAGTGTGGCTCAACGGTACGCTGTTGGGTCGCCATCCCTACGGTTACACCAGCTTTGTGTACGACCTCACACCATGCCTGCGTATCGGCGATGAGAACGTACTGCGGGTGATGGTGGATAACAGCTATCAACGCAACAGCCGCTGGTACTCCGGTTCAGGCATCTACCGCCCCGTGTGGCTGATGGTGACGGACCCGGTGCATATCGAGCCGTGGGGCGTGTATATCACTATGCCGGAAGTGAGGCCAGATGTCGCCCTGATGCGTGTCGAAACAACCGTGGTGAACGAGATGAACGAGGCGCAACCCGTGATGGTGCGCAGCCGCATCGTTGCCCATGATGGAACGGTGGTCGGTGTCGCCGAGACCGGAGCGCCGCTCGATTCCGATGGCGAGAGCATTTACGCCCAGGATGTGTGGGTGACGCAGCCGTGCCTGTGGTCGCCGGACACACCAACCCTCTACCGGCTGGAGACGGCGGTGATGATCGGTGACCGGATTGTGGACACCGCCACGACGCCGTTCGGCATCCGCAGCCTGCACTTCGACGCGCAAACCGGTTTCCTGCTCAACGGACAACCGCTGCTTCTCAAAGGCGGCTGCGTCCACCACGATAACGGTGTGATGGGCGCGGCGGCCTATCCGCGCTCGGAAGAGCGCAAGGTAGAACTGCTCAAAGCCAGCGGCTTCAACGCGGTCCGCTGCGCGCACAATCCCCCTTCCCCGGCGTTCCTGGACGCCTGCGACCGGCTCGGCATGCTGGTGATTGACGAAGCCTTTGATTGCTGGCGTGTGGGCAAGAATCCCGGCGACTACCACGCCAGCTTCGATGACTGGTGGCAGCGCGACCTCGACAGCATGCTCTACCGTGACCGCAACCATCCGAGCATCATCATGTGGAGCATCGGTAACGAGGTGTACGAGCGCGCCGGGGAATCGAACGGTGTGGCGCTGGCGCGGATGCTGGCCGATCACGTGCGCGCGGTGGACCCAACCCGCCCTGTCACCTCGGCGATCAACGGCGGACACAATGCCTGGCCCTGGGAACAGACCGACGGTGTGTTCGCCGCGTTGGATGTCGGCGGATACAACTACCAGCACGGCCAGTATCGCCCCGACCACGAGCGCCGCCCGGAGCGGGTGATGTACGGCTCGGAGTCCACGGCCCAAGAAGCCTTCGAGCACTGGATGGACGTGCTGGATTTGCCCTACGTCATCGGCGACTTCGTCTGGACGGCGCTGGATTATCTGGGCGAGGCCGGCATCGGGCGGGTCTACTTTGAGGACGAGCCGTTCACCTTCCTCGGCGCGTACCCCTGGAACCAGGCCAATTGTGGTGATATTGATCTGTGTGGCTTCAAGCGTCCGCAATCCTACTACCGCGATGTACTATGGGGCAACGGCGACCCGCTTTACATCGCCGTGCATTATCCCGTCCCCGCAGGCAAAACGCCGAAGACGACGTACTGGGGGTGGCCGGACGTGGATGCGAACTGGACGTGGCCGGGCCGGGAGGGCGAGACGTTCCGGGTGGACGTGTATTCCGCGTGCGAGCAAGTCGAGCTATTCCTCAACGGCGCGTCGCTCGGCGTGCAACCGACGACACGCGAGCAGCGCTTTATGGCGACGTTCACCGTCCCTTACGCGCCCGGCACGCTCAAGGCGGTGGGGTACAGCGACGGGCAGCCGGTCGCGGAGCGCGAACTGAGCACCGTCGGCGCGCCGGCCGGCATCCGGCTCACGCCCGACCGCGCCTGGCTCAAGGCCGAGGCCGGCGATCTCAGCTTCGTCACCGTCGAGGTGGTGGATGCAGAGGGTCGTATGCACCCGCACGCCGATCACCCGATTTTCTTCACCGTGATGGGCGCAGGGACGTTAGCCGCCGTTGGCAACGGCAACCCGGCCAGCGATGAAGCCTACCGCGGCAACCGGCGCCGCGCCTATCGTGGACGGTGTCTGGCCGTCGTAAAGGCCTCCGGCGAACCGGGTGAAATCCGCTTGCGCGCGCAGGCCGATGGGTTGGAGGCGGCGGAGGTCGTTATTCAGGTAGGCGGATAACTTGCGTGCTCGCCGCCCCGGGGACGGGGCGGCGTTATGTGAACTTCACTGCCCCCGGAGACGGGGGCAGTGAGTTTTACATCGAAAGGGCGTTTTGGAGCAGCGCCTCGACGCTGCGTTGCAGCTGCTCGCCCCCGACCGACAATGGGGGCTGGGCAATGTGCAAAAAGTGTAAACCAATTTCAGGCAGAAAATGAACCATCCCTGGTTTCCCCCCAAAAATAGGCCGCTCAAGCGGCAGGTTAATAGACTAACTATAGGTAGGACGCACTTCGCACCTATAATGACGCATATTGTGTGCAAATCCGAGCGTTTTATGGCGTTTCTAAGTGCGTCCCACCTCGCTGAGTGTGAAAAGTCAGACCAGGTCCGCCAAACGCAGCAGCCGATCAGAATAGTTGCGCGCTTGCAGCGCCAGCAGTTCACGCGGCGCACTCTGCGGCCAAAGTCTGCGCCACAACAACAGTTCCCGTTGAAGCGGAGCTAAATCCAGGAGCAGCGCAGGCGGGACGTGCGCGGCGCTCCATTCGATGAATAAGGCCGCTTCGCGCAGCAGTTGCCCGACCAATTCGTCATACTGCGGAGAAGTCGCCCGCGAGGAAATCCGCGCCAGCGTCGAAGCCAGATTGCCGATCTGCTGCCGCCAATCCAGATGCATAAAACGTTCCCGGAACTGGGGTGAGTTTGTCATGCTTCCACCTCAAACGCTTGCCGCACAATGGCCTCAATCCACGCGCGGAGCGCCGGATCCTGGACTTCCATAGAACGGTTATTCTGTTTTGGACGAATGTTGATCAAAGATTCAAAGCCAACTTCGCGTTCCAGCGGATACCAATCTGCGCCCCAAATGTCAGCTTGTCGGCTGCCATCCTCCAACCATGCCTGTTCGCAATCGGCATAAAGATCTCCACCGCCGGCCAAAATGCCTCGTTCTACATCCACCGCCAGTTTAACCAGCGTCTCGCCAAAGGCTTCACACATTTGGGTCAATTGCTCTGGGGTTACACGTTCTCGGATAATCAAAATCATACTGACTCCTTTACTCATACATTTAGGATGATCGTCAGATCGCCATTGACGGCGGCTTTTAGGATCGGCCCCATATACGCATCCACCATCTCCGCCGTGAGCGGGACGGGCATGTTCTGCAACTTCATCTTGAGCTGCGGGTCTTTGGCGGCGACGAGCGCCCGTTCGATGTGGGCCGGGGTGAAGCCGGGGACTTCGGCGAGCCGCGTGGGGAAGCCGATGCGCCGGGCAAAAGCGAACATCGCTTCGGCCACGGCGACACCCAAATCGCGCCCGTGGAGGCGGCTCACGTCGCCGGTGGTCAAGCCGGCGTCCGCGTAGAGACGGGCCAGCGTCCGCAGTGGCGTTTCGATGGCCGGGGCGAAAAAGACGGTGTAGTAGGGGTTCATCAGCGCGCAGGCGCGTCCGTGGCTGAGGATGTCCACGAGCGAGAAGCTGGTGAGGTGCCCGCCGTTCGTCCCGCCGAGCATGATGGCGTAGCCGCCCAGGTCGGTCGCCAGGCACAGGGCCTCGCGGGCCTCGGCGTCCTGCGGATGTTCCAGCGCGCGCGGCAGGTCATTCACCACCAGGCCGATGGCGGCCTCGGCGACGGCTTCGATCTGCGTGTAGGTGGGTTTGCCCACCGCGCCGTAGAGCACTTCCAGCGCGTGGGAGATGCCGTCCAGCGCGCCGTCGGCAGTGAGGGCGGGGGGCGCGCCGTAGGTCACGGTGTAGTCGAAGACGGGGGCGACGGGGACGATGGCGTCATCCACGATGAGCTTCTTCTGGCCAGTCGCCGTGTCGGTGATGTTGGCGTATTTGGTGAGGTGCGCGGCGGAACTGGCCGCCGTCTGGATGGCGACGTGCGGCGTGAGCGGTTTGCCACTGGCCTGCACCGCCGCCGTCACCAACCCGGTACCGAAATAGTCGTCAATCGCGCCGCCGAGCGTCCGCAAGACCTCCGCAGCCTTCGCCGCGTCAATGGTGCTCCCGCCGCCAAAACTGATGATGATGTCGGGATTGAGCGTCTTGAGCGCGTCGGCGATGCGGAACACATCCTCGCGGGGGGTGTTCGGTCGAGCACCCTTGATCTCGCCCAGCAGCACGACATCGGCCCGCGCCAACGCCTCGCGGATGGTCTGGACGAAGGCATCGCTACCGGGAAAAGTGCCGCGAATCAGCACGGCGCGCCGCCCCCACGTCGCTGCAATCGCGCCGACGCGCGCGAGTACCTCCGTGCCGAACAGATAGCGGTCGCCTTTGAATTCGTGCAACAGCGCCCGTGCTTGTGCAAATTTTGGCATTGTGAACCCTCCGGTAAGTCTGATAAGCGTCTGCTCGCCAAAGATGATTTCTGATTTTATCAGCAGATTTAGCAGATTAAGTGGATTTTCTGATTGATCTGATTGTAATCTGCTAAATCTGCTTAATCTGCCGACAAATAACATGTGCTGGATACGTTACAAACGCGCCTGCAAGAACGCTTCAATTTCCTCCCGCCACGGGATCGAGGGCTGCGCGCCCATGCGCTGCACGCAGAGCGCACCGCCCGCGCTAGCGAAGCGCACGGCATCCGCCAGGCTTTGCCTCTCCGCCAGGGCGACGACGAGGCAGCCACAGTAGGTGTCGCCGGCGGCAGTGGTGTCTATGGCTTCGACGGGGAAGGCGGGGATGTGCTGCACGCTCCCTTCCGCCGCCACGACCGATCCGGCTTCGCCCAGCGTGATGATGGCCGTCTGTGCGCCCAGTTCGCGCAATTTCTGCGCCGCTGCCCGCGCCGAAGCGACATCTGTGACAGGAATACCGGTGAGAGCGGTGGCTTCCGGCTCGTTGGCGACGACGATGGTCACTTTCTTGAGCTGCGCCAGGTCGAACGGCAAGGCCGGGGCGTAGTTCCAGACCACGGGTGTGCCCACCTCGGCGGCGATGTCCAGCGCGCGGGCGATGGATTCGGGCGGAATCTCGAATTGCATCAGCACGCAGGCGGCCTCGGCGATGAGGTCACGCACGGCCTCCACGCGCTCCGGCGTGAGGCGGGCGTTGGCGCCCGGCGCGACCGAGAGGTAGTTGTGCCCGCCCTCGCCGATCATCACCAGCGCCGTGCCGCTCGAAATGCCCGTGTCGCGGTAGATGTAGTCGGTATTGATGCGGCTCTCGCGGAATCCGGCAAGCATGCGCTCCGCATAAGGGTCGTCGCCGACGCAATTGACGAAAATAACGTTCCCGCCTGCACGTCCGGCGGCCACCGCTTGATTCGCGCCCTTGCCGCCGAAGGTCTGCATAAAAACCGCATTGACCACGGTCTCATCTCGCGCGGGCAGGTGATCCATTTTCATAATAAAATCAATGTTCGAGCTGCCGATGACGACAATCGGTTTAACCATTGTATTCTTCCCTCACTTTCTGTTCCGCCCAGGCCGCCGCGCCGATCAGCCCGGCGTTGGCACCGAGTTGGGCAGGGACGATTGCGATATGATCCACCGGCGCCAGGTGCACACGTTCGTACAGCGTGCGCCGCGCCGGCTCAAAGAGCAGGTCGCCGACCCCGGCCATACCGCCGCCGATCACTATCCGTTGCGGGTTGATCGTCAGTACCACGTTGCTGATCACAATGCCCAGGTATACCCCGGCACGTTCAAAGATAGCGCGCGCTACCGGATCACCACTTTGCGCAGCGCGCGCGACCATATCGGCGGTGATACGGGTCGGGTCGCCGTCGGCCATATCTCGCAGACAGGTCTCGCAGCCCTCGCGCACGGCTCGCACCGCCGCGGCCGCAATCGCCGTGCCCGAAGCGTAGACTTCCAGGCAGCCGCGCCCACCGCAGGTGCAGGGCAGTCCGTCCACCTCGACAATCTGGTGACCGATCTCGCCAAGTGTGCCGTTTATGCCCCACAAGAGTTGTCCGTTGACCACGATGCCGCCGCCGATACCTGTGCCCAACGTCAAGCAGGCAAGTGTGTCTACGCCGCGTCCTGCGCCGTACCTCCACTCGCCGAAGGTCATTGCACGCGCATCGTTGATGAGATGGATCGGCAGGTGCAGCGCCGCCGTCAGCGTCTCCGCCACGCGCACGCCGATCCAATGTCCGGCCAGGTTGGGCAAGAACTCCACCACGCCTTCCGTCGGGTTCAGACGACCGGGCAATCCCAGTCCGACGGCGCGTACCTGCACAAGCGTTAGCCCGGCAGCGGCGATGGCCTCACGTATCAAGCCGGCCAGACGCGCCAGCACAGCCGCGTGCCCCTCGTGCGAAAGGGTGGGAGCGTGCCGCATGGCAAGCAGGCGCTCTGTTCCGGTATCCCAGACGGCAGCGCGGAGATTTGTACCGCCCACGTCTACACCTGCAAAATAACGAGTCTCGGCACTCATCATCAGTCCTCAATTACAGTGGCCGGAAAACGCTCCGGGTCGGCGGATTCACCCTGAAAATTCTCCAGCCGCAGGTTGGCGACGGCGTGGCTTTCCAGGGCATGGCGGAAATATGCGGGGCGGTTCGTGCCCCAGTTGACCCAGCAGTTGCGCAGGGTGACGTTTTGCGCCTTGTTGAGCAGAAATCCGGCGGTGGGACGTCTGACCAGGCCGACCTGCGCCCAATCGCCGGGGCACGGGCGGCGGTCATACAGTCCCCCTTCCCATTTCGACCATTTGTCCAACTCGACCTGGACGTTCTCGAACAGGATGTCTTGCATGCGGTCGGGCGTCCAGCCTTCCACATAGACACCGTTTTCGCTGCGGCAAAAGATGTTCACAAAACGCACGCCGCGCACCCGTCCGATGCCGCGCTCGTCGTCCCAGGGGATGGCAGAGACGGAGATCGGTTCGCCGGCGCCCCACCAGTCGCGGTGAAAGTAGCGCGTCTCTACCAGCATGTTGCTAAAAAGCACATCCTCTATGTCCGACGCTTCGCTCAGACGCACGGCCAGGCCGCGGTGGCTGGAGCGAATGACGCACCCGTCGAAGATGATATGGCGCATCGGGGCACGACATTCGCAGCCTACGCACAAGGCGATGGAGGTCGAGACGAGGGTGCAGCCGGTGACGATGATGTTTTCGCAACCTTCGCCGTAAGCGGCGGTCTCTTCGCAGGTCTTGAGCACGATGCAATCGTCGCCGCTGACGATGTGGCAATCGCTGATGCGCACGTTGCGGCAGCGGTCGAGGTCAATGCCGTCGTTGTTGGGCAATTTCAGGTCGTTTTCGATGCGAATGCCGTGGATCAGCACGTCGTCGCACCCCGAAAGCCGCACCGTCCACAGCGCGCCGTCGCGTATGGTCACGTCGCGGAAGGTTACCTTTTTGCATCCCAGCAGGAAAAAGGTAAAGGGCCGTTCGGGCTGCATGCGATAGATATAGCCCGTGTCCTCGCGGACGAAAAAACGGCCGCCGCCGTCAATCACCCCGCCGCCGCTGAAGGTGATGTTTTCGGCGCGTTCGGCAGTGATGAACATGATCGCGCCCGGCTGCCCGGCGCCGGTCTTGCCGCCGCTCAGCGCGCCGACGACAAAGCGGTAGGCATAATCGGCCACATCGGGGCTGGCCTGTAACACTGCCCCCGGCTCCAGATGCATTTCGACGTTGGATTTGAGGGCGAGCGCGCCGGAGCGGTAGGTCCGCCCGGCCGGAAAGCGCACCTGTCCACCGCCCGCCGCATGACAGGCTTCGATGGCCTGCTGGATGGCCGCGCCGTCGTTCGAGATGCCGTCGCCGCGCGCGCCGTAATCAAGGATGTTGTAAATGCTCATGGAACCTCCTGTTTTGTAAGTGGTTGGGTATCAGTGGTCAGAATCAGTTATTAGCAGTCAGCAATCAGCAATCAGCAATCAGCTATCAGCAATCAGCAATCAGCTATCAGCAATCAGCAGTCAGCTATCAGCAGTCAGCTATCAGCAGTCAGCTATCAGCAGTCAGCTATCAGCAGTCAGCTATCAGCGGTTGATTTGGGTTTTAAGTTTTTGGGTGAACGAGGTTAGCATACGTTTGATTTCGGTCACACTGGTGTTCAGATCGGTGTAGGCAGCGTCGGGCAGGAATCCCAAGTCGTGTGCGAGAAGCAGGTGATATTCCAGCTCACTGGCAGACCCGGCAGCGATGTGCATAAAGCGTGCCAATTCTTTTTCGGTATCGCGGCCGCATCCTTCGGCGATATTTGCCGGGATGGAGGCGCTAGCGCGGCGGATTTGGCTGGTTAGCCCATACAACTCGGATTGTGGAAACTCTGCTGTTGCCTTGTACACCGCCAGCGTCAACCGATGCGCCTTTTCCCATACTTGCAAAGTCCTGAAATCTCGCATACCATCCTCCTAACCCAGACAAGCTGGAACCAAAAACCAAAGGACACAAAGGGATGCTACCCGGTGTCCTTTGTGGTCAATTTTCTTGCCCAATATGCAAGAATTTCATTTGTAACGAACTAGCGGTCAGACAGCTGACGGCTTTATCGCTCGAATCGTTTGCGCCCGCGCAGCGCTGTCAGCCCGGCGAGAAAGCCCGCGCCGTGCGGAATCCAGTCTTCGTCGGTGTAGAGCAGCGGTTCGTCCTTCTCGGTGTCCGGCTCGACGACCAGTTGGAACTGTGGGTTTACACTAAAGCCGTTGGGGACGCTGCCGCGGATGCCGGTCCAGCAGCCCGTCCAGCGCCGCCCAACGCCGTGAATCTGGCTATAGGGCAGGGCAACGCCCTCCGGAACCTCTTCGCGCCAGAGCACGCAGCCCTCAAAGCTCTTGCGCGTGATACCGGCGTTGAGGCCGCAGAACCATTGCAGGTTGCCGACGGCGATCTGCCGCAGGGCGGGGTCGCTGCTCACGCCCATGCAGGCCACCGCGAGCGCCGCGCCAAACCCGTAGCTCGTGTTAATGCCATGCCAGGGGCCACAGAAGCTCATCAGCCCCTTGCCGGCAAAGTAACCCTCCGGCAGCAGGTAGAAGGGGTTGCGCTTGCAGGCCGGGATGAGATAGCCCTCGGCAAAACGGCGCACGCAGGCGCGCCAGAGCGACGCATCGGGGTGGGTGTCCCAGCGGCTGGCCATTTCCAGCAGCGGCGCGATGTAGTACGGGAAGGTTGCGCCGGTATCGTGGCCGACGTGGTGGTGGACGTTGGCCTTTTCGGTGAAATCGGCAGAGGCAAAGGTGTAAAAGTGGCCGTACAGGCCGTCTTCGGCCCGCTCTGGTGGGACTTGCCGTGCCATCACCTCACGGGCGAAACGCGCCGCGTGCCGCTGATAGGCGGCCTGGCCGGCGGCCCACAGCTCCAGGCAGCCCCACATCATCATCGCCAGGTCGCGGGTCATAAACTCATCTGGGGGTTGAAAACCGGGCGGCGCGCCGTGGTTCAGCGCAGAAAAGTTCAGCCCGCCGAAGGGTTTGGCTTCGAGGATGAGATAGTTCATCGCGCGGACGGCGCGGCGGATGTACTCCTGGCTCTTTTCCGGGAACGTGTCGGCGAGCAGCCGTCCGGCGTGCGCCAGCGCGACCACCGCCTGCGCCGTGTCGCCGGGGATGAGTACCATGTGATTGGGGATTTCGTGCACCAATGCCCCATCCGGCGCGCCGATGCGCGCGGCGGTATCTTGTAGGATCGCCAGGTAATCGCAACCGTGGATGATTTGCGCGCGCAGGCGCGCCACCTGTTCGGCGGTGAGCCATTGGAAGCCCACCGAGAGCAGTTCGCACAGGCCGATGACGGTCGTGGCGTGGCTATTGGCCTCGCGCCACTCGGCGCCGCAGTCCTTCCACCCGATGCCGTTGCGGGCGTCACGCACCCGCGCTTCCATTTGATCCAGCGCAATTGCCTCGACCGTCTCGCGCCACAGCACATTGTCGCCCACCGTCACCGACTCGCTACGGTAGAGCGCGCCCCCATCCGGTGCGGAAACGGCGATGACGTACTCGCCGGCCTGCTCCAGGGCGGAAAAGTCAATCTCCCACCAATGGGCGTTCCAGGTCTTGCCCCAGTAGCGCACATCGCCAACGAGCGCCGGTTCTGCCGGGGTGTTATCCGGCGTCAGGGGCAGCACGGCGAACCGCGCGCCATCCGGCACATAGTCGCGCCGGTCGCTGCGGATGATCGCCCGCTTGGGGTCGCCCAGGTCATAGCCGATTTGTGAGGTGAGAAAGCCGTTGACTTGCATTTTGTTCCTCCAATTTAAGCAATCAGCAATCAGCAATCAGCAATCAGCGGTCAGCAATCAGCAATCAGCAATCAGCGGTCAGCAGTCAGCAATCAGCAATCAGCGGTCAGCAATCAGCCAGACCTCTGGCCACTGAAAGCTATTCGCTCTCCAACACCAACACCCAATCCCGCTCATCCGGCGGAATGAATGTTGTCGTCTGCCACGGCGCGACTTCGACGGGCGGCAAGGCGCGACGTTCGCCGGTGCGCGGGTCGTACCAGCAGGCGTCGAGGCGCGGCCCTTTGAGGAGAAAGCTACGCAGCGCGGCGGGTTTGCCGGAGGGGAAGTAGGCCAGGGCGTAGCGGGCGTCCGGGGCACGGCACGCGGCGACGTAATCCGGTGCGGGCATGTTGGGTGGCTCGACCAGCGAGGGATCGGGCAGGCGGTCGAAGTACGGGCCAGACTCGATCAGCGCACGGGCGTGCTGCATTTGGCCGGAGCCGGGCAGGTGAATGGCCTCGTCCCAGGGCAGGTTGGCGGCGATGATCGGTGGATCGCCGCGCTTCCACATCTGCCAGATATCGTTGCAGCCGTAGGTGTGACCGCACGCGCCGCTGAACAGCGCCCAATAGCAGAACCGCCGCACGTGGATCGCTTGCAGGCGCGGGTTCGCACCGTTGAAGGCGTGTGGGATGTTTTCATAGCCGGGTTCGCCATCGAGCACCGGCTTGATCGGCGTGCGGTTGTACTCGGCAGCAATCGAGGTGTAGTTGTCGCGGTGGAGCGTGTGGCCGGTCTGGATCATGTTCAGGTCGAGCCAGTCAGCATCGTGGAAATAAATAGCCGAACTGTACTGCCCAGTGGGGTGGAAGGTGATCAGGTGGCGGCCTTCATCGCCCTCGCGCAAACCCTGCGCCAGCGCTTCGAGGATGCGCCGCTCCTCGTCATCGCCCACGAACTTGTCACCGCCCAGAATCCAGATAATCGGCTTGTGACGGTAGCGTTCGCCCAAGAATCGCCCGTAGATCAGCGCGTTTTCCGGCGTGAACACCAATGGGCCGATGCCGCCGTTCTTGTGCCACTTGTCGCCCCATGTGGGCAACATCCCGATATAGAGGCCCAGCTCCTCGGCGCGGTTCACGATCCAGTCCACGTCCTGAAAATACGGCTCGTTGGGTTTGGTGGGATCGTTGTCAATCAAAGGGCGGTGTCCGGCGGGATTGGGCGTGTTGAGGCCATCTAATTCCGCCAGGACGACGGCCTGAATCACGGTGAACTTTTTAGTCGCGCGGTCGCGCAGATACACGTCGGCCTCTTCACGGCTGAGGCGGTGAAACAGTTCCCAGGCCGTATCGCCCAGCCAGAAAAATGGTCGGTCGTCTTCTGTCGCCAGATAACGTTGGCTTGTGTGAACCTTCAGCAAGGGTAAAGTCATCTCAGGTCTCCTTCGAAAATAGTCACATAGTCATTAGTCTTGTCGTCGAATCGCCAATTTTCGTCCTCGTTGGTGTGGCTTACCACATGGCGACTCCTCTGAAAAGAGTCTGATAGTCGTTAGTCAGATAGTCCTGGAATCATTTTCATTATCGGGACTGTACCGCAGTTCGATTACACTCCTCGAAAACAGTCTTTCTTCAGTGCTTGAAGTGGATCAAAATCCACTGTCCCCGCAGCGACAGAGGATGATCCGGTGTAAACATTCCGGTATTGTTGGTGTGCGAAGCTCATGGGAACTCCAAAAAGCCCACCCCCATTTTACTCTTGATTCGTGAAAATTCATAAGGGTTTGTTAGTCAAGAAGTTATCGGCGCTGCGTCACATTCAATTGACTTGTACCCAGTGAGTTTATAATGGCCTTACTGTGAAAGGCCCCAAGGGCAAGCAAGCGCGCGTAGAGTTCGAGGTTCTATGGGTAACGAAGGGCAATCAACGGTGACACGCATCCGGCTGAGCCTTGGCTCCGCAGTAAGTCTGGGACTGCGCATGGCGAAAATGGAGGCCGCGCCCACGACGCTCTACACGCTGCTCGGCGAGACGTGCCTGGGCGCGTGTCGCTTCTGCACGCAAGCCCGCCGCAGCGATGCGGACCGGCAATTGTTGTCGCGCGTCATCTGGCCCGAATTCGAGCTGCCCGCCGTGCTCGAAAGCCTCCAAACGGATGATACCGTTCGGCGGATGTGCATCCAGACGTTGCTGTATCCCGACCTGCTGACCGATCTTCTGGCGACTGTTCGGCAGCTCAAGACGGCCTCCGATGCGCCCCTGTCAATCTGCATGAACCCTGTCGGCAAGGAGTGGCTGGTCGCGCTCAAAGAAGCAGGGGTGGAGCGTGTGGGCGTGGGATTGGATTGCGCGACCGAGGCGCTGTTCAATCAAATGAAGCCCGGCTTTAGCTGGAATCGCTACCTGCAGTTCGTGGATGAGACTGTCGAGGTCTTCGGCGTCGGCTCGGTGCACCTGATTGCCGGGTTGGGCGAGACCGACGAGGAGCTGGTGCGGGCGTTCCAGACGTTCCACGACAAGGGCTGCACCATTGCGCTGTTCGCCTTCACGCCGGTGCGGGGGACGCAACTGGATTTGGCCCCGCCGCCGCTGGAACGCTACCGCGCCCTGCAACTCGCCCGCTACCTGATCGCTCACGGTCAGGTGCGGGTGGAGGATATGACTTTCGACGGCGGCAAGCTCGTGGCGCTCAACGTCGCTCCGGCGGTGCTGGATCGCGCAATCGAGGCCGGGACGCCCTTCCGCACGAGCGGCTGTCCCAACTGCAACCGTCCGATGTACAACGAGCGGCCCGGCGGCGACCGCTACAACCATCCCGCCCCCCTCACTCCCGCCGAAAAATCCGCCGCCCGCGAGGCGTTACGCCGCTATTTCAATCAGCAGATTTAGCAGATTAAGCAGATTTTTAACCGTTACAAAATCAATCTGCTAAATCCGCTTAATCTGCTGACAAAAAAGACTTTGGCGAGTGCTGGAGGTTCTATGGCTAAACAGGAATGGCGGCTGTTGCTGACCGGCGACATGAGCGCGTTCGACAACATGGCGCTGGATGAGGCGGTTTTGCGCTGCGTGGTGGCGGGCACGTCGCCAAGCACCCTGCGATTTTACGGCTGGAAACCGTCGGCGGTGTCCATCGGCTACTTCCAGGGCATCGAGCAGGAAGTGGACCTGGACGTGTGCCGCGAGAAGGGCGTGGACGTGATTCGCCGGCTCACCGGCGGCGGCGCGGTCTTCCACGAACACGGCAGCGAGATCACCTACTCGCTGGCGATCAAGGACGACTATCCGGGGATTCCCAGGAAGGTGCTGGATTCCTACACCCTGCTATGTGGTGGGCTGGTTGCCGGCTTCCGGCGGCTCGGCCTGGACGCAGAATTCAAGCCGATCAACGACATCCTCGTCAACGGGAAGAAGATTTCGGGCAACGCGCAGACGCGGCGCTTCGGCGGCATCCTGCAACACGGCACGCTGCTCTGCGACGTGAACCCGCACCTGATGTTCTCCCTGCTCAAAGTGCCCAGTGAAAAAATCCGCGACAAGCTCATCGCCGGCGTCGAAGAGCGGGTGACGTCCATCCGCCGCGAGATGGGGACGGTAGACAAAGACGCCGTCATCGAAGCGATGTGCGCGGGCTTTGCCGAGGTGTTGCAGATCAAGCTAGTGCCCGGGCCATTAACCGCTGAAGAATTGACACTCGCCGAACGCCTGAAGGAGGAACGTTATGCCAACCCGGCCTGGACTTATAAGCGCTGATCACAAAGCCGCGGGCGGCAAACTGCTGCGCGTGCGGATGACGATCAGCGACGACACCCCGCCGCTCATCCAAACCCTGCACATCACCGGCGACTTCTTTATGCACCCCGAAGAGGCCATCGAAGACCTCGAACAGCTTTTGATCGGCGCGCCGTTGGATGAGACTGCGCTACGCGAGCGCGTGCAGACATTCTTCGACGGCGACGTGCAAGTGGTGGGTGCGGATGTGGACGATGTCGTCGCGGCGTTATTGAAGGCGGCGTAACGTGCGACTCAAGACCTACTACCCGATCCCCAAGTTCCCACCGCTCTCGCTCTCCGGCGCGACGTGCAAGCTGCACTGTCGCCACTGCGACGCCACCTACCTCGGCGGGATGCTGCCCGCGGACACGCCGGAAACGTTGTTGGAACGTTGCCGCGCTTTACGGCAAAACGGCGCGCTCGGCGTGCTGCTGAGCGGCGGCTCGGACACAAACGGCGCGCTCCTCAACCTCGCCGCGATGACGGACGCCATCCGCCAGGCCAAACAGGAGACGGGATTGATCTTCAACGTGCATCCCGGCCTGATTGATGCGGCGACGGCTGCCGCATTGACCGTGGATTTCGCCTCCCTCGACATTCCAAGCGATGATGTGATTCAGCGCGTGCTCGGCCTGGACGCGACCACCGCCGACTATATCGCCGCCTACCACACCCTGCGCGCCGCCGGGATTGACGTCGTCCCGCACGTCACCGTCTACAACGGCGATGAAGCCAGGCTGCTGCGGCCTATTGCGTCTTCCGGCGATATGCCGCGCGTCGTCGTTGTTATTGTTTTCTCGCCCACACGCGGTACACCGATGGAGAGCGTGCCCGCGCCGGGGCCGGAGGCCGTGGCGAACGTCGTCGCCGAAGTCAAGGTGTTGTTCCCGGAGGCGGAAATCGCGCTTGGCTGCATGCGCCCGCGTGCCCGCGCGCTCCGCGAAGCCATCGAGTTGGCGGCGCTGCAAGCGGGCGTCGCGCGGATGGAACTGCCATCGCAGAAAACGCTCCGCTATGCCTGTGATGCGGGCTACACCATCGCCGCCTTTGACGCCTGCTGCGCACTGCCCGAAGCTTACGAACCTGCCGCCATCAGGCCAGCCCCTCAATGCAACCTGCCACCCGCAACAACGTAGATATAACTACCGGAGATAAGTGGTCAACAAGTGATAACGTTCAAACGATTTTCTTTTAGGGAGTGTAGCCGAACATGCGGTACAGCCCCGATAATGAAAATGATCGCAGGACTATCTGACTAACGACTATCAGACTATTTTTAGAGAAGTCGCCATGTAGCAAGCCACACCAACGAGGACGGAAATTGGCGATTCGACGACAAGACTAATGACTATGTGACTATTTTCGAAGGAGGCCATCATGAAATTGCTTATTCGTTGGGCTATCGGTGCTCTGTCATTGTTTGTGGCGGCGTGGGCAGTGGCCGGCATCCGCGTTGACGGCGGCGGCTGGATCGTCTACGCCATAATGGCGGTAGTTCTGGGGCTGGTTAATGCTTTTGTGCGCCCCCTACTCAAGCTGCTCACCTGCCCGCTGATCCTGCTCACGCTGGGCCTGTTTACGCTGGTGATCAATGCCGTGACATTATGGCTATCGGCATGGATAGCAAACAGCGTCTTGGGACTGGGCTTCTACGTTGATGGATTCTGGTCGGCGTTCTGGGGCGCGCTCATCGTCAGCATCGTCAGCGTAGTGCTCAATATCTTCGTAAAAGACGACGACGATAAGCACAAGCACCACAAATAGCCTTATCGAGCCGTGCGCCATACGCCTCACCGCCTCCGGCATGCCGGAGGCGGTTTTTTGAGTTGTGGACTTTGTTAAATTTGGAAACAATGTGGCCGCCAAATTTGAAGGGAGGTTCGGCATTTTAACCCTTGCGCAAACCCAAGAAATGTGATATAATCCAAAGCACAAGGGAAATAGCTGCGCCATTGCGCACCAGAAAAGTGGGGGTCCCCCCACTTTTCTTTGTAATTGTACTTAATGGGATGCGGGAGGCAGATGGGTCATGAAGAGTGAGTTCTCCCTGGCGTTTAATCAAATATGTGCCGAGTATAGTTTGCCACGGGAGGTCGTACTGGATGCCGTTCGCGCGGCATTGGTTACCGCTTACCGACGCGACTGGAAGGTCGGGGCGACACAAAATGTCACAGCTGAAATCAGTCTGGAGACTGGTTTGGCGCGCATCTACCTTGAAAAGATAGCCGTTGAGAAGGTAGAGGACCCCATCACCCAAATTGCCCTCAAAGAGGCGCGCGCTTTGAAGCCCGGCATCCAGCCCGATGAGCTGTTGATGGTGGATGTCACACCGCACAACTTCGGTCGCATTGCTGCACAGACTGCCAAGCAGGTCATCACGCAGCGGCTGCGTGAGGCGGAACGGGACAGCCAATTTAACCGCTTCAGCCGACAAGAAAACGAGATCATCATCGGCACGATTCAATCCGTGACCCCGCATGGCGTTACCTTGCACCTGGAACGCACGGAAGAAGCGATTATGCCGCGCCGTGAACAGATTCCAGGGGAACACTACACGCTGCATCAGAAAATCCGGGTCTACGTGCTGGAAGTGAAGCGCACGCCCCATGGCCCCGAAATCGTCGTCAGCCGCAGCCACCCGTTGATGTTGCGCCGGCTGCTGGAATTGGAAGTCCCCGAAATTCGCGCCGGTCAGGTCGAAATTCACGCCGTAGCGCGCGAAGCGGGGGTGCGCGCCAAGGTTGCCGTTTCCAGCCACCAGCCGGGTCTTGACCCTGTAGGCGCGTGTGTGGGTGTACGCGGTATTCGCATTCAGACGATCTCCAACGAATTGCACGACGAGCGCATTGATGTCATCGAGTGGAACGAGGACCCGGCCATCTACATCGCCAATGCTCTCAGCATGAGTTCGGTGCTCAGCGTTGTCCTGGACGAGAGCAACCCCGGCGGACGCACGGCTTCGGTAGTCGTGCTCGACGATCAATTGTCGTTGGCGATTGGACGTTCCGGGCAAAACGCACGGCTCGCTGCCAAACTGACCGGCTGGCGGATTGACATCCAGGGGGCGACCGAGGCGGCAATGTGGGTCTTAGAGCAGGTCAACGCCACACCGGAGCTGTTGGATATGCTCAAGAGTAATGCCTCTTTGATTCCACGTCTGGCGGGGATTATGCACACCCACGAAAGCGAACGTTATCCTTATACCGATGAGGAGAAGCGCATTATCAAAACTGCGGTGGAAGCCGTGCGCGAGGCTCTCATCGCCCGGCGCGATGCCGACCGGCCGGCTTTGCGGCAGGCGCGCGCCCGGCGCACAGCGCAGGAGAAGGCCGAAGCCGAACGTCGCAAGGCGCAACAGGCCGCGCGCGCGCGTGTGCCGGCCGCGGCCTATGCTCAGGACATTAAAACCCTGAACTTTTCGGATAAGGTCTACAGCCATCTGATTGCCAGCGGTGTGAACAGCGTCGGCGATGTGATGGAGCGCCTGGCATTAGGGGATGAGGCGCTGTTGATGATCGAAGGTATCGGCGTGAAGGCCCTGCGTGAGATCAAGGACGCGATGGCGGCCAGCGGATGGAGCTATCTCGAACCGGCTGAGGCGGGGCCTGTTACCGTCGGTGAAGCAGAGAGGGAGCCTGCGGCCGAAGAAGTTGCCGCGTTGCCTGCTGAAGCTGTCGAGGTCGAGGTCGAGATGCCTGTCGGTGGTGAGGTCGAGGCGCCGGAAGCGGCGATTGAAGTCGAAACCGCGGCCGAAGTTGTGGAGACGGTCGCCGCCGACGTGACAGCCAGGGTCGAGGACGTTCTTGAAGCCGAGGAAAAGAAGCCTGTGACGTTTGCCAAGGATGCCATCAGCCTCTTTGAGGATGAGGACCTCCTTGAGGAAGAAGACGATCGCAAAGACAGGCGCAAGAAGAAGAAAGGCCGAACCGTGGTTTATGACGACAAAACCGGCGAGACCTTTGTGGTACGCAAACGGCGTCGCCATAGGGACATGTGGGAAGAGTTCGGTGACGAGTTTTAGTTTCAGACCAATGTGTGCTATGCAATCTTTCTGTAGGCCCTGATTTCCGTCGAGGATGCATTCGATGATGCAGCAACGACGTTAAGTTTATCCTCGCGGGATACAGTCCTGGAGACGCAAGGGACGCCAGAGAGATTGCTGGCGTCCCTTAATTTTTTATCAAGCGGGAAGCGGGGATCTGGCAGGGCCTTATCATGATTGCTCCGTTTCTAGCCGATACCGTGATGAGCGACGCGGATCTGGCGATCCGCTCGAAGCAACGCAGATCTGACGATCCGCTCGAAGCAAGGTGGATATGACGATCCGCTCGAAGCAACGCGGATCTGGCGATCCGCTCGAAGCAAGGTGGATATGGCGATCCGCTCGAAGCGACGCGGATATGACGATCCGCTCGAAGCGACGCGGATCTGACAATCCGCTCGAAGCAACGCGGATATGGCGATCCGCTCGAAGCAACGCGGATCTGGCGATCCGCTCGAAGCGACGCAGATCTGACGATCCGCTCGAAGCAAGGTGGATATGGCGATCCGCTCGAAGCAACGCGGATCTGGCGATCCGCTCGAAGCGACGCAGATCTGACGATCCGCTCGAAGCAAGGTGGATATGGCGATCCGCTCGAAGCAACGCGGATCTGGCGATCCGCTCGAAGCAACGCGGATCTGGCGATCCGCTCGAAGCGACGCGGATCTGACGATCCGCTCGAAGCAAGGTGGATATGGCGATCCGCTCGAAGCAACGCGGATATGACGATCCGCTCGAAGCAAGGTGGATATGGCGATCCGCTCGAAGCAACGCGGATCTGGCGATCCGCTCGAAGCGACGCGGATCTGGCGATCCGCTCGAAGCGGTTAAGAAACGGGCGATCCGCTCGAAGCAACGCGGATATGACGATCCGCTCGAAGCCAGATGAAGTACGAGAATGATAAAGCCCTGGGGGATCTGGCAATCCCTGCAAAGCAACGGGGACTGAGCGACAAAGGTTATGGAGCTATGCCGTGAAGAAAAAGAAATCGCAACCACGACAGAAGCATATTCCAGAGCGTACTTGCGTCGCGTGCCGTATGCAGCGCGCAAAACGGGAGTTAGTGCGCATCGTGCACCTGACCGAAGGTGGCGTCGTCGTAGATGAAACGGGGAAACAGAAAGGCAGAGGCGCTTATCTGTGCCGTCAGCGGACCTGTTGGGCACTCGCGCTGAAACGCGGTGCGCTCAACCATGCTTTGCGCGTCACCTTGACCGCCGAGGAGGTGGCGGCTTTGCAGACGTATGCAGCCGCGCTCCCGGAGACCCTGGAGGGGACGACAATCCCTGACCCGGAGGGCGAAGACTTAATATGAGGAATTCTACGCCGATAGTCTCGCTGTTGAGTGTCGCTGGCTTATTTCACAGAGAGCACTGAGAAATCTCTGCGAACCCGGTGTTCTCTGTGGTGAGAAAAAGCGTCAACACCCAAGAGGAGACTATCTCCACGCTAACGAGGATAAAAATCTGTCAATGGATTGACCGGATTTTTCTATATCAATCCGTCTCATCCGTTGACATTGAAGGAGGTTTGAGCTTATGGAAACAAAAGAGATCATAATTCCAGAGATTATCACGGTCCGCGATCTGGCCGAACTGTTGGGTGAGACGCCGATCAAGATCATCAAAATCCTGATGACTAACGGTGTGCTTGCCAGTATCAACCAACAAATTGATTTTGATACGGCGGCGGTCATCGCCAGTGAATTCGGCTTCGAGGCCCGACAACCGTATGCCGAACTCGAAAGTGAGGCACAGGCCGAACGTTCAGCATGGCAAATTTTGCTTGCCGAAGAAGCGCCGGAAGACCTGTGCAGCCGCCCGCCCGTCGTCACCGTTCTGGGGCACGTGGACCACGGCAAAACCTCCCTCCTCGATGCAATCCGCCATACCAACGTCGTCAGCCAGGAAAGCGGCGGCATTACGCAGCACATCGGCGCTTATCAAATCAAACATAACGGCCGGCGGATCACCTTCCTGGATACGCCGGGCCATGAGGCTTTTACCGCTATGCGCGCGCGCGGCGCCAACACGACCGATATTGCGGTGCTCGTCGTGGCAGCGGATGACGGCGTACAGCCACAGACGATCGAAGCCATCAACCACGCCCGTGCAGCGCATGTGCCGATTATCGTTGCCTTGAACAAAATAGATAAACCCAACGCCCAGCCGGAAGTCGTCAAACGGCAATTGAGCGACCTGGGGCTGACCCCGGACGAGTGGGGTGGGACGACAATGGTGATTCCGGTGTCGGCGAAGAAAAAGACCGGCCTGGATGACCTTCTGGAAGCGATTTTGCTGGTGGCGGACGAAGTCTGTGTGCAGGCTAACCCTGACCGCGAAGCTGTGGGGACGGTCTTAGAAGGTCGTTTGGACAAGCGGCAGGGGCCACTGGCTACGGTCTTGATCCAGAATGGGACATTGCACACCGGCGACATCGTCGTGGTGGGCAAGACCTGGGGCAAAGTGCGCGCCCTGGAAGATGAGAACGGCAAACGCCACCGGACGGCGCCACCCGCCACGCCCACGGTTGTGGTCGGACTTCATGATGTACCCGAAGCCGGCGACCGCCTGGAAGTGGTCAAGGATGAACGTATCGCGCGGGCCATAGCGCAAAAACGTCAGGAAGAGGCGCGCGCCCACGACCTGGCGCGTGCGGTGCGTCCGCTGTCGCTGGATGATATTGCCAACCGCATCCGCGAAGGTCAGGCCAAAGAACTCAACATCGTCCTTAAAACCGATGTCCAGGGTTCCATCGAGCCGATTGTCACCAGCCTGGAACGTCTCAGTAACGATGAGGTTAAGGTGAAAGTCATCCATGCCGCGGCCGGCAACATCAACGAATCCGACATCAACCTGGCGTTAGCGTCAGAGGCAATTGTCATCGGGTTCCGCGTTGATCTCGACGGTGCGGCGCGCCGCATAGCCGAGATGGAAGGGCTGCAAGTCCATGTGTACGACATCATCTATCAGATTGTTGAAGACGTGGAGAAAGCTGTAAAAGGCATGCTCTCGCCGATCTATGCGGAGAAAGTCATCGGCGAAGCACAGGTAAGGCAGACGTTCGATATTCAGCGGGTGGGCCGTGTCGCCGGATGTTACGTTACGGACGGAGTGATCCAGCGCAACGCCAAAGTGCGCGTGTTGCGCAACAACCAGGTCATCCACGATGGCACCGTCAACTCACTGAAGCGTTTTAATAAGGATATGCGTGAGGTCCGCCAGAATTTTGAGTGCGGCGTGAAGATCGAAGGATTCGACAATGTCGAGGTTGGAGACCGCTTACAATTCTACGTTATGGAGCGTGTCGCGGCATAGCTTAGGAGGGGATTTAAGATTGAGGACTAGGGATTGGGCAGTATCCTGATCCCCAATCCCGAATCCCCACTTCCAGGAGAGTGAACTATGGGTAAAAAGTATATGGGGCGCGTCGGCCAGTTGATACGGCGTAAGCTCACCCAATTGCTGCTTGAAGAGAGTAACGATCCGCGCCTGGCGAATGTCACCATCACCGATGTGGTCGTCAACCGCGATACCTCGCGCGCCGAGGTGTTCTACAGCATTATCGGTTCGGCGGATGAGATTGCCGAGATTCAAAATGTTTTAGACGGCGCGGCCGGCTGGTTACGCAGCGAGATGGCGCCGAGTCTGCGCTTGCGCAATGTCCCGAAACTGGTGTTCACCTATGACCCTTCGCTGGCCCAGGGGGCGCGGATCGAGGCATTGTTGCAACAAGAACGGCACAGACAAGACCTGGAGACGCCGGACTTCGCGGAGGACCTCGAAGAAGATTCCGAAGATGATGACGACGGTGCAGATGCCTGAGCCGTTGGCAATAGCGATGCAACAGGCGGTAGCGCTGTTGCACAATAGCCGCCGTCCGTTGCTCATTTCCCATCCCCGACCTGACGGGGACACGGTGGGCAGTGCTCTGGCCCTGCGGCTGGCGCTCATCCACCTGGGCAAAACGCCACAGCTTGCCTGTATTCACCCGATTCCGGAGGCGCTGGCCTATCTGCCGGGCGCCACGGCCTACCAGAACGCCATCCCCGAAGATGACGCCCCCGATCTGGTTGTCGCCGTTGACTTGAGCGATTTGAACCGCAGCGGTGGCATCTACCGGGAAGCGTGGCGCGGCAAGTTCCCCTTGTTGGTGATTGATCACCACGAAACAAACGAGCACTTTGGCGATGTCAATCTGGTGGACCCGACGGCAGCCGCGACGGCGTTGCCACTGACGGCGCTGATTGATGCGCTCGGTGTGCCGTTGGACGGCGCGATGGCGACCTGCCTGCTCGCCGCCGTCTTGACCGATACGCGGGGATTGCGTACCGCCAATACCTCACCGGAAGTGCTGCGTTTTGTCGGGCGGCTTATCGAAGCGGGCGGCGATTACGCCGGCGTGATGGAAAAAACGCTGGATTCGATTCCCTATCAACAAATGCGGGCATGGGGCGTGGCGCTTGAAAATCTACGGCTCGATGGCGCACTCGCCTGGACCACGTTCCCCCTGGCGGAAAAGCTCAGCCTGGGTATCGCCGACCACGACGATCTCGACCTGGGCAATCTGATCAGCCGGGTGGCCGAAGCAAAGGTGATGGCGACGTTCCTCGAAATGCGCGATGGCACGGTGAAGGTGAGCCTGCGCTCACGCCCCGGCTACAATGTGGCGCCGATTGCCAAAGCCCTGGGTGGCGGAGGGCATCAGCAGGCGGCCGGATGTTCCATCCCCGGAACCCTGGATGAGGCGCAGGCGTGTGTGCTGCCTCGCTTGCGTGCCGAACTCCTGAAAGCTGACCGCTGCAAGCTGACTGCCGAAAACTGATCGCTAACCATGAACGGGCTATTCATCGTCAACAAACCCGCCGGCATGACCTCGCATGATGTGGTGGATGTTGTACGCCATATCACGGGTGTGCGACGCGTAGGGCACACCGGCACCCTCGATCCCCCGGCGACCGGCGTGCTGGTGGTGCTCGTCGGCGCGGCGACGCGGCTGGCGCAGTTCATAGACAACCATGACAAGGCATATCGCGCCGTGCTGCGCCTGGGCGAAACCACGACCACGGATGACGCTGCCGGCGATGTTGTGGAACGCCACCCGGTCACGGTTGAGCCAGATGCCCTCGAGGCGGCGCTGGCAGGCTTTCGCGGTTCGATTATGCAGGTTCCCCCGATGTACTCAGCGGTCAAAATCGGCGGGCAGAAGCTCTACAAACTGGCGTACCAGGGGAAGGAGATCGCGCGTGCGCCCCGTCCGGTCACGGTTTATCGGCTGGAGATGGTGGCGTGGACGCCACCCGACGTGACCCTCGACATTGTCTGTTCGGCGGGCACGTACATCCGCAGTCTGGCCCACGATCTGGGACAGAAGCTGGGGTGCGGCGCACACCTGGCCGCGCTCACACGCACCGCTGCGGGCCATTTCACCCTGTCCCAGAGCCATACATTGGAGGAACTCCGCGCGTTGGCCGAAGCCGGCTGTCTGACCAAAGCCCTGCTGCCCCCGCAGGCAGTGTTTGTGGGGATGCCTGCCGTCACCCTCACAGCGGAGCAGGAACGGGCCGCGAGGTACGGGCAAACTTTCCCGCTGGATGTGACGACCGATGCTGCTATGCTTCAGGCGCAGGATGCCGCCGGGCAATTCATCGCCGTGCTGATTCCCGTCGAGGCAGGAATGTGGCGGCCGAAGCTGGTGTTCCCCACAGAAGCGTAGGGGGCAAGGGAGATGGAGGACGTTTACTATAAGAAGACGATTGATTTCTTCCACGCCGGGCAGACTTTGAAATTTCACGTCAGCCAGGACTTGTTCAGCAGCCATCAGGTTGATGTGGGCACGGCGCGATTGTTACGCAGTCTCGATAGCACACGGCCCTTCCACAAAATTCTGGACCTCGGTTGCGGTTATGGTCCCCTGGGGCTGACCCTCAAGAAACTGTATCCCGAAAGTCGTGTCCATCTGGTAGATCGGGACGCGCTCGCGGTGCTGTACACGCGCCAGAACGCGACGCTCAACCACATCGCAGATGTGTGCGTCTACGGCAGCCTGGGGTATGACGAAGTGCAAGAGCGGGACTTCGATCTTATCATCTCCAACATCCCCGGTAAGGCCGGGGAAAAGGTCATCGCCGGCCTGCTGCGTGATGCCTGCCACTTCCTCAAGCCGGATGGCCTGGTGGCGATCGTCGTCGTGGCGGCGTTGGAAGCCACCGTAACGCCGATTCTCAGTGTCCCCGACATCGAGATTGTTTTTCAAGAGACGCGCTCCGGGCACGCCATCTTCCACTACCGCTTCTCCGAGGCGTATCGCGCTATCCGGCCACCCTATACGAACGGTTTTGCCGCCGGTCTGTATCACCGTGACGCTGTGACCATCACCACCGGCCCGCTGACCTTTCCCATGCAGACGGCGCGGGGGCTGCCGGAATTTGACGGCCTCAGCTATCACAGCAGGCTGCTGATCGAAGGGTTATTGACCCTGCGCGACACGCCGTTCAACCGCGTCCTGGTTTTCAATCCCGGGCAGGGACATATTCCCGTCGCCCTGTGGCAGATTGTGCGTCCTGAAGCTATCGTCCTGATGGACCGCGACCTGTTGAGCTTGCAGTATGCGCGCCATAATCTCATCCAGAACGGCTGTCCCGCCTCGCGGATCACCACGGCGCATCAGGTTGACCTGGCGTCCCAAAGCGCAGATCAAACCGTGGATCTGATCGCCGGCATCCTGCGCGAAGAGGAAGGCCCGGCAGCCGCGGAATGGCTGGTGCAGCAGGCTGCCGCGCAGCTCACGCCGGGTGGTTGGCTATGGCTGGTCGCCGGTTCGACGCCCATCACGCGCCTGGAAAAAGCCATCCACTCCGGCAAACTGTGGCGGATCGAGAAACGCAAGCGCGACAAGGGTCTGAGCCTGCTCGCCTTGCGCAGGAAGTGAAAGGTGGGTATGTGGGTAAGACAGGATGTTGAATCGCTCGTGTTGGCCGGGCCAACCGGCCTGACCATCGGCGCCTTCGACGGCGTTCATCTGGGGCATCAGGCGTTGATCCGCCGCATGGCAGCCGAGGCGCATGGGATGGGGCACCAGGCAGTGGTGCTCACGTTCGATCCACTGCCGCGTCAGGTGTTGGGACCCCAAAAACACGGCGTATTGTCAACGCTGGAAGAACGGCTTGAGTGCATTGCATCGCTGGGGGTGGACGGCATCATTGTACATCCTTTTGATCGCCAGGTGGCGCTGATTCCGGCGACAGATTTTGTGACGTGGCTCGTTGAAAAGCTGGCGTTGACGGATTTGTGGGTAGGGCCGGATTTTGCGCTGGGGCACAATCACGAAGGGAACATCCCGTTTCTTAAAGCGTTTGGAGCGCGCCGGGGATTTGCGGTACACGTCTTTGAGACGCTGGTGCAGTGGGAGGGGCATCCCGTGCGGAGCAGTCGTATCCGGCGTGCGTTGATGGCCGGCGATCTGGAGCAGGCCAACGGCTGCCTGGGGCATCCCTATCGGCTCACCGGCATCGTTGCGCACGGGGATCAACGCGGGCGGCAGTTGGGGTTTCCTACGGCCAATCTGCGGGTCAACGACGATCAGCTTTTGCCGGCGAACGGCGTCTATGTGGGGCAGGCGCACGTGCGCGACGCGCGCTTTGATGCGGTGGTCAATGTCGGCGTGCGGCCCACCTTCGACCAGCACACGCCGGTTGTCGAAGCGCACCTGCTCGACTTCTCCGGCGACATCTACGGGGAACGGCTGCGCCTGGATTTTCTACACCGTCTGCGCGATGAAGTGCGCTTCCCTTCAGCAGAGGCGCTGATTGAGCAAATGCACAGGGACCGGGCCAATGCCCGCGTATGGCGAGGCGTTGTCTAGTTTTCAGTCACCAATTGTCAGTCGTCAGTTGTCAATTTTCAGTTGTCAGTTTGGGATGGTTCATTTTCTGCCTGAAATTGGTTTACACTTTTTGCACATTGAAAAATTAGACCGGCTGAACAGCCTGGCTGGGACGTACCAGCTGGTCCAATACTTCCATCAGGGATAAGGCATCCGTC